>Ga0209047_1000493_pt1 | contig 34640 bp, 28 predicted proteins | sample SaaInlV_165m_DNA_3_FD_184681 | JGI IMG/M metagenome (GOLD analysis project Ga0209047, IMG submission 184681) | Marine microbial communities from expanding oxygen minimum zones in the Saanich Inlet - Saanich Inlet SI037_S3LV_120m_DNA (SPAdes)... | ecosystem: Environmental > Aquatic > Marine >...
TTGTAGTAGGAAATCCACCACCGCACTTTGGAGGACGCTACTTCATTTTCCTGAAGCTCATCACGGATGATGGTATTGAAGGCGTAGGTGAAGTTTACTGCGCGACTTTCGCACCGCATGTGATTGTGAAAATGATTGAAGATGTGTTTGAGCGGCACGTTGAAGGAAGCGATCCGTTCCATATTGAAAAACTTTGGCGTAATGTTTATGGACGCGGTTATACTCTGCGTCCAGATCTTTCGCTGATGGGAGTTTTGAGCGGACTTGAAATTGCGCTTTGGGATATTTGCGGAAAATCGGTCGGCAAACCGGTTTATGAATTACTCGGTGGACGTGTACACGAAAAATTACGTACATACACTTACCTCTATCCAAAAGACGGCGCAGTATTGAAGGAGGATGAACCGCATGTTTACAATGATCCGGATCTTGCCGCGGAATTAGCAGCTGAATATGTAGCTCAAGGCTTTACTGCCATCAAGTTTGATCCGGCTGGACCGTATTCTGTTTTTGATCCGCGTCAACCATCTTTGGAAGCTTTGGATCGTTCCGAATTATTTTGCAGGCTGATTCGTGAAGCGGTTGGTTCAAAAGCAGATTTGCTTTTTGGCACACATGGGCAATTCACGCCTTCCGGAGCGATTCGGTTAGCACGTCGTCTTGAGGCATACGATCCACTCTGGTTTGAGGAACCAACTCCACCGGAACGTCCGGAAGAAATGGCGAAAGTCGCACGTAAAACAAGTATTCCAATTGCCACAGGAGAACGGTTGACCACAAAATATGAATTTGCGCGTGTCTTGGAAACCGGTGCCGCTTCTATTTTACAACCAGCGCTCGGACGTGTCGGTGGAATTCTGGAAGCCAAAAAAATCGCAGGCATGGCTGAGGCATCTTATGCTCAAATAGCACCTCACCTGTATTGCGGTCCTATCGAAGGCGCGGCTAATATTCAACTCAGTGCATGTTCTCCCAACTTTCTGATTTTAGAAGGTATTCAACGCTGGGATGGTTTTCATGCAGAAATTCTCAAGAAACCGATCCGCTGGGAATCCGGTTATGTGATTCCTCCAACTGAACCGGGAATTGGTGTGGAACTGAATGAAGAAGTTGCACTGGCAAATCCATATAAAGAAACGGCTTTGCATCTGGAAATGGTGGATAAGCCTATTTGATGAGTGACACTATATCTTTGCTGAAAAGAGAAAACGGTTAACGCAAAAGAAATAACTTCCGGAACGTTCTCGTTCTTCAAGGTCTACCAAAAAGTCTTTGCGTTGAGTTTCGTTAAACACACCTTGTTTGACAGCATTTTTTGTGATCCATTCCATCATTCCATGCGAAAAATTACTGGGTGAATAATCCGTGTTAAGGATCGGTACTGCTTCTACTTGAATATTGGAAAAGCCGTGTTTTTTCAACAGTGGTCCTAAATGTACTGGAAGATTAGGACTGGGCACCGCGGAATCCCAAGCGGAAAAGATTTTACTGGTTAATGCATCATCAGCACTGTTTAAGACAACACCGCGCCAATCGGTTTCCACAATCACAAGACGACCTCCCGGTTTTAGAATTCTCCGCATTTCAGTCAGTACCTTTTGAACATCTTCTACATAGAGCAAAACCTGAGTGCAGGAAACCGCATCGAAAGTATGATCTTCTGCAGGTAACTGAGCGGCATCACCTTCGTAAAATTCAGCTTGCTGCAAATCCTCACAGCGTTGTTTTGCATGGCTGATCATTTCCGGATTCTTATCAAAACCGATTACTTTTCCTGATTTCCCTACGAGCAGTGCCATTTCATTTGTAAGAAATCCAACTCCACAACCTATGTCAAAAACTTTTTCACCCGCTTTCAGGGCTAATGTTGCCAGCGTGCGTTGACGTTGTTTTACAATATCAGCAAGTTTGTAGCTTCTTTCCAATTCCTTGGCTTCGAGGGCTGCGTTTTTGGGATTTTGGTTCATAAATTTATTATGTCAAAGGTTGCTGGTTTTAAAAATAAACTCTGAAATCTTAATGATTCTAAAGTGGACGATTACTTTAAATTCCCGTTTGCTAAGTAGTGCCTGACCGAAAAATGTAATCGTGATTAATAACAATTTATTATATGCAATTATTAAAACGAAGATTTGTAATTGTAGGTCGGGTTAGCGGCAGCGTAACCCGGCACAACGCATAGTCGGGTTACGCTGCCGCTAACCCGACCTACAATCTTCGACAATTGAAAATCTTCTGAAACACAGATAAATACTGGGCTAGGCGAATTTTCGTTCAGACACTAAGTAATGACACAGGTTTTGGGATTATTTCAGACTCAAACATAAAAAGCTAAACATTATTCATTTTTCGAGCTTTTACTAAATTTACGTGTTAGGCCACTTGCCATAAAAAGCGCGCTGATTACCACCAGCACACCGAGGCTTTGAGAGAGTTGCAGGCGTTCACCTAGCAGTAACATGGCTGCGCCGATGGAAATAAATGGTTCTAAGTTGAGCATAATACTTGTTTGGGCGGAACCGATATGTCTGGTAGCAGCGAATAAAGACAGTTGACCTAAGACGAACAAGACGCAGATCGAGGCTATTCCAGCCCAGCCGAGTGGCGTTTGCGACAGTGAAAAAGTGTCAGTCAGTAACAGAATTATACCAACCAAAACTGCACCAACTGTGTTTGAAAAAAACACCAGATTACTCATCGAAATTAACTGAACGGATTTAGCACCGCCTATTATCATTCCAGCAGATCCTAAAGCACCGGCTAGTACCAAAGCAATTCCGCGCCAATCAAGAACTTGCCAGGTTGGCCCCAAAGTCAGTGCCAGTCCAAAAAAAGCGATGACAAAAGCTATAAGTTTGAGGCGTTCCGGTACTTCACCGTCGATGAAATAATTTAACAACAACACCCAAAAAGGGAAGGTAAAAAAAAGTAAAACGCTAAGACTGACCGGAATATATTTAACTGAACCTAAATAACCCAGGCTCATGACTGCAATCGAGATTCCGGTTACTATAATTAAAACCCGGAGACGCCAAGTGTTTGAAGACTCGGGTTTGGATTTTCCTGAAAGGAGGTTTTTCCTGTGAGACCAGGCCGACATGATTCCCATTAATAAACTTCCAGCAAGTAGTCTAAAAAAAACTACTGTTGGCGGAGACGCACCTTCATCATAGGTTATTTTGGCTAAAGTGGTGATTATTCCAAATGAAGAGGCACAACCGATAACATAGAGATAACCGCGTGGAATCATTTTCGTACCCGCTCCATTTTTGGATCATAAAGTGGGCCGTGCTGAAGTTTACAGGAATGACGGACAGCAGCAACTTCCAACTCATAAGTTGCGGAATTTATGAAGTCACTATCGACACCTTCCGGATTACGCAGATAGCCGTAACCGATGTTTTTGTTTACTGTATACCCCCAACCACCGCTGGTCAACCAACCCGCGATTTCTCCGTTTCGGAAAATGGTTTCGCGTCCCAGTAAAACCACATCAGGATCGTCAACAGTGAAACAGACTAATTGTTTTTGCAGAGCTTGTTGCTGTTGAGAGAGCAAAGCATCACGTCCGGTAAATCCGGTTCCGGAATTTAATTTTACCGCCCAGCCGAGTCCGGCTTCAAAAGGTGTGGTGTCCGCCGTGATATCCGCACCCCAGGCGCGATAGCCTTTTTCCAAACGCAGGGATTCAATTGCACGATAACCAGCATTTGCAATGCCAAAATCTTTTCCGGCTTCCATCAAAGCATCGTAAAGTATCTCGGCGGAATCACGTGGCATGTGCAGTTCCCAACCGAGTTCGCCAACATAAGTCACGCGCAATGCTAGAACATTCGGAACGTTTGTTGAAAATTCATCATTAATATCAATTGTATGACAAGTGCCAAAAGGGAAGCTTTCATTCTCCAGATCGTCTGTTGTGATTTTAGCAAGCACTTCACGGGCGAGTGGTCCCATTAATGAGAACGTTGCCCAATCTTCCGTAATGTCCTGTAGCTCAACGTGTTCATCTGCAAGAAATTGACTGCGTATCCAAGCTGCATCGTGCGTTCGGAAGGCGGTTCCGCTGACAAGATAAAACTCATCATCCGCGAGTCGTGCCACGGTCAAATCACACTCGATTCCGCCTTTGCTGTTGAGCATTTGCGTGTATGTCAATGCACCGGTAGGTTTAGCGACATTATTAGCGCAAATCCGGGAAAGTGCTTTTTCCGCATCGAGACCAATGATACGGAATTTAGCAAAGGAACTTTGGTCAAAAACAGCAACCCGCTCACGTACCGCACGGTGTTCCTCGCCGACATGCGAAAACCAGTTTTGTCTGCCGTAAGAATAAATATCACTTGGCTCAACACCTTCCGGTGCAAACCAGTTTGGTCTTTCCCAACCGAGTTTGGAACCAAAACAGGCACCTTGCTTTTTCAGTTTTTCATAGATTGGCGAAGTCAGTAATGGACGTCCACTTTCGTGTTCTTCGTGTGGCCAACTGAGAGTGTAGTGTTTACCGTAAAGTTCAAGTGTACGGTTACGAACCCAAGTTTCATCTCGGTGAATCGCGCTGAAACGGCGGATGTCCACTACCCACAAATCCATCGGCGGCTCTCCGGCGATAATCCACTCCGCCAGTGCTTTTCCTGCACCTCCTGCTGCAGCGATTCCGAAAGCGTTAAATCCCGCGCCTACAAAGTAATTTTGAACTTCCGGAGCTTCGCCTAAAATGAAATTTCCATCCGGAGTGAAAGATTCAGGACCATTGATAAATTTACGGATGCCCGCGTTTTCAAGTGCCGGAACACGTTCGACCGCAGGAAGCATCAGTTGCTCAAAATGCTCAAAATTTTCAGGCAGCAACTGAAAAACAAAATCCTGCGGAATTCCATGCTCTGCCCAGCCAATCGGATTTGGTTCGTAACCGCCCATTACTAGACCGCCAACGTCTTCCTTCCAATAAGTCAGTTTGTCAGGATCCCGTAAAGTAGGTAAATCCGGTGTAACACCAGCAATCGGTTCGGTGATCAAATACTGATGTTCTACCGAAACCAGAGGTACAGTAACACCTGCCATTTTAGCAAGTTCATTGGCCCATTGACCTGCGCAATTAACGACTGTTTCACAAAGTATTTCACCGTTTTTAGTTTGCACGGCAACTACTTTTTTAGCACCGCCTTTTGCGGAATCTTCCAGACGAATGCCGGTCACAGCAGTATCTTCAAATATCTTTACACCATGCATCCTCGCACCTTTGGCCAATGCCTGCGTGATATCAGAAGGATTGGCCTGCCCGTCTGTAGGTAAAAAAGCCGCGCCGATTACGTCTCCTACTTCCATCAAAGGCCACAACTCCTGCGCCTCCTGTGGATTGAGCAATTCCATTTCCAAACCAAAACTGTGGGCGGTTGTTGCTTGACGTTTTAGTTCAATCCAACGTTCGTGTGTACAGGCCAGCCGCAAACCACCGTTCATTTTCCAACCGGTTGCCTGTCCGGTTTCTGCTTCAATACTGCGGTAAAGTTCAACGCTGTTCTTCAGGACTCGAGTGATGTTGGCGGAACTACGCAACTGTCCCACCAATCCGGCTGCATGAAAGGTGCTGCCGCAAGTCAGTTGTCCACGTTCCAGCAAAAACACATCTTTCGCACCTTCCTTTGCCAAATGATAAGCCACGCTGCAGCCGATGATTCCTCCGCCGATGACGATGATTTGGGCTTGGTCTGGTAAAATATTATTCATAACTCACAAAGATTAAAAGTAGCTTGGGTTAGCGAATGATTTCCCGACAACTATTTGAACATATTCAAAATGACGGGTTACACTTCGCTAACCCGACCTACGGAAAAGTATTTTTATGATTTTGGAAATATAAGGGCTGACACAATTCTTCAAAGTTTGCATATGTTTTCTCAAAACGATCCAAATTATCAGTGGTGTAGTTTACATAATCGAAATCGAGTGTAGAGTGAATTTCGGAAACCATGCTCCACATTGCTTCACGCAGCAAAGATGCACACTTCATGGCAAAATAGCGTTTCCACAATGCAGCAGAAACCGCATTTTCAAAATACATTTCCAACAACTGTTTTTCTAAATCTTCCGAATATTCGTTATTGGAAGCAAGATTTGCCAGATCGAAAAGTGGACTGTTGAATCCGGCATAATCCCAATCAATCAACCACAACCTTTTTCCATCGTCAATGAAATTTCCGCAGAGCAAATCATTGTGTCCAAACCGCATTTCAACAGCTCCAACCGTTTTTTCCAGTTGCTTGTTAATTTCCATAAATCTGGAAAGTTCCGGAATCATCCTGCTTTTTCCTTCACGCAAAGTTTTTGCGTAACCGCGTAGAACCTGGAAAACCCAAAAAATCAAAGTGCTTCCCGGAAGATGATGGGGCATTTCGAAGTGACACTTTTTCAACAGTGAAACAACTTTCTGCATGGTTGAATCATCACGCAGATTTTCCGGTTCCAGAGTCTTACCCTCAATGAAACGCAGAACCATTGCTCCGGATTCTGCATGAACAACTTCCGGAGAAATCCCGCAGGAAAAAGCAGCACGACTTGCCGCTAGTTCGTTAAAGCGGTAGACTCCATGCACCGGAATATCCTCGCCCAAGCGGACAAAAAAAAGTTCATTCCCATGCTCAACCCGAAAATTGCGGTTGGTGATTCCGCCTTCCACAGCTTCATAGCGAATCGGTGTAAGGCTCTCTTTTTGCCAACACGTTAGCGCTTCAACTGTTTTGTGTCCTTCATCATTCATGATGTTTTCCAGTTAGCTAATCTTTGGATGCAGTAAACCAAGCCCATCCCTGTTCTCTACTTTGAGCGCGCTTAAGTTTTTCCTTCCAGCTTTTACGCATTGAACTTTTATCCTTTTTATTCAATGGTGCCGTTTCCAAATTGTTGAGTTCATTTTCGAGTATTTTAATAAAAAGAAGAGTTTTGTCTTTTCCAATAATATTCCTAAATCCAGCTTTTTTCAGCAAAGTTGTGCAATCTTCAACGGTGAGTAACGAATAATTACGTTCCCGTAAATAGCCTTTAAATTCTGGACTTGGTTTTGTCGCCCCAAGACAATAATCGGAAAAGCCCAATTGTCCTCCGGAAACCAAAATCCTTCTGATCACTTCGAATAAACGATTTTTGTCACTGATGTGTAAAAATACGTCACGGCTGTGAATTACATTATATTTTTCAATTGCTTGTAATTCCAAACAGTTAGCTTGTGAAAAGGTAACCAAATTATTCAATTCTTCTTCCTTCAAACGTGTTTTGGCAATCCGAATCATATTTGAAGAAAGATCAATGCCGTGAACATGAACACCGGATTTACTTGCCATGCGGAAGGCCGGACCGCCCAAACCACAACCAATGTCCAGTACACTCAGCCCCTGCCGAAGATCAAGAGTGTTGATAAATTCATCTGCAACTATTTCTCCTCCCGGGCTGATGTAGTTGTGACCGTAAATGGCCTCATAACGTAGAATGGAAAGTTCTGTGTATTGCTTACTATCGAGAAATTCTTGGGTCATTGTAATTTATATTTGTTTAACTTTATCCGCGTCGGACATTTGCTAATGCTTCAGCAAAGGAATCGCTTCCCATTAACTTGCGGCAACGTTCAAAACGATTGACCGCATATCCCCAGAAATCATCTGCCGGATTATTGTTGACATGTTGGAGGACGCCCCAAAGTGTCCATAGCAAATCACACATTGCTTTGTAAATCACCATGCGACCATGTTCTGCAGGAGGGACATTTCCGATAAAATATGCTTCGATTAAGGCTTGTTCCTGATCTTGTCCCATTTCAGCTTCGATTACTAAATCACCTAAATCCCACATTGGATCATTATTACCGGAGTACTCCCAGTCAATGATGTACATCCGTTCTCCGGTGTCGAGAAAATTTTCTGCCAGAGGATCACAGTGACAAGCCACCGATGGTAATTCACGCAAATTTAGTACTTCTCGAACCGCTTCTGCTTCCAGCAAGACTTGGGCATAACCGTCAGGAAGTGTTGCTCTTTTCTGGGTCAGTAAATTTTGGTATTCATCAATCATGGAGAATAATTCAAAGCGGGTGGAAAACAGTTTTCCGCAGGTATGTACCTTGCGAAACGCAATCGCAGCCCGTTCACAAGCTCCTGAGTCCTGGAATAATTCGATATTCATCGTTAAGGAATTATCAACAAAGCGAGTTAGTTGTATTCCGTCTGCTGGATCAAAAAACAAAACATCAGCATTGACCTTTACTTCGGCGGTGATTCGGGCGCACTGTTCTTCCGCTATGCGGTCAATGTATTCGTTCGTTCCTTCTCCAGGTATTCGCAAAACATAGCATGAGTTTTCATGAGTAATTTTATAGTTTCGGTTGGTCAATCCTCCAAGTCGTTCAATTTTTGTTTCCTCCGGATTAGCTCCGGATAGTTGTGGAATTCTTAAAAATATTGGTTGCCAAATTTCCATATTTACGTTGTGTTTGTCAAATCAGGCCAAGCTGATGTTTACGTTTTATACTAAATGCATTTATGAGGCGGTCAACAATCATGGCAATACAAGCGATAGCCACTCCAGCAACCAGTCCACGTCCAGTATCAGCTTTTGTCAGTGCAATATAGGTTTCTTGTCCCAATTCGCGGGTTCCTACCAGTGCGGTAATAACTAACATACTTAAGGCCATGACGACAGTCTGGTTTATGCCGAGCATAATTTCAGGAAAGGCAAGAGGAAATTTAACTTTCCAGCGCATTTGACGTTTCGTACAACCGGATGTAGTTGCAGCCTCAATCAGGGTTTGAGGAATTTTACGAATACCCAAGTCCGTGTAACGTATTGCCGGAGCTATTGCGTAAGCTACCACTGCGATCATTGCCGCAAAATCACCAACTCTGAAGAGCATTACCACTGGCATGAGATAAACGAAAGAGGGAAGTGTTTGAAGTGTGTCCACTAACACCATCAGAACTCGGTGTGCTCGTTCGTTTTCAGCAGCCCAAAGTCCTAATGGAATGCCAAGAATTGCCGCAAACAAAACTGATATGCCACAAAGATAGACCGTTACCATAGCTTTGGCCCAAAGACCGTTCACTACTAAAAAAAGTGATAAGAACAACACACCCATACTAAGTTTCCAACCACCAAGAAGATGACCAAGATATGCAATCAGTCCTACTGTTACAGGCCATGGTACCGCCAGTAAAAACCGTTTAAACGGAATTAGTAAATTTAGTAAAAGAAAATTTTTGAAACCGTCAAGATAATCGAACAGATTGAGATTAATCCACTTGACCAGTGCATCCCAAAAAGGGGCAGTCGTTACATGTAATGATTCCGGAAAAGTATGAAGTGGTGCCCATAGCATTCCAAATAACAAAGATACGCCAGCTATTAATAGCAGAAATAAGTACTGATGTAAAAATGTTTGGTGGCGGACAATATGTTTACGGCTTGCCTGTTGTTTTGCATATTCCTGGCTGAGTCGGTCCAGCGATATTGCCAAGACTACAATAGCAACGCCGGCTTCCAAACCGACACCGATGTCTAGTCTTCTGAGTGCAAAAAGAACATCAAATCCGAGTCCACCAGCCCCAATCATAGAGGCAATAATAACCATGTTTAATGAGAGCATGATTACCTGATTTACCCCTACCATAACCGTAGGACGTGCGGATGGCATCATTACTTTCCAAAGCAATTGCCTTGAACTGCATCCGGCCATCTGCCCGAACTCTACTACTTCATCTGATACCCTTTGTAAACCAAGTATTGTGGTGCGTACCATCGGTGGCATGGCATAAATGATTGTGGCAATCATTGCAGCAACAGGTCCAAAACCAAACAAGAATAATACAGGAACCAAATAAGCAAAAACTGGAACAGTCTGCATCATATCCAGCAAAATACTGGTTGGTCTATTCAACCTCGGAAAGCGGAAAGCTAGAATTCCCAAACTAATCCCGCCAATCACTCCAATCGGCACTGCGATCAGGATAGAAGAAAAAGTCATCATCGCACTGTCCCACTGTCCAAAAACTACTAGATAAGCAAGACATGCTCCCACAATAACCATTAATCGAGTTCCACCAAGTCGATGAGCAAACCATATTCCGCATCCTGCCACAGTCAGCCATGGTAAGCGTGGGATATCAGCTGGACCATCTCCTGGCTCAAAGCGAAAACCCGTGGAAAGAAGATCAATTGCAAAATCAAGAGGGTAAGTGAGGATTGCCGCAAAAAATCTTGTGATATCTTTAAAAGTTACATTGCTAAAATTAAGTGCACTAGGAGAGTCGCTCACCAGCCATTGCATTAAATCTGATATCCAAAATCGTAAAGGTATTCGCCATTCTGTTGGATATTTAAGTGACCACTTAGGAAACAATCCATTAAAATAAAACACTGTGACTATTAACAAAACACCAAATAATATCCACCAATGAATTGATTTTCTGATGTCTGCCAAATTCATGTCTGTCCTCCATCTAAATCATCAACCATGACATTCAAAACAGTATCAGGTGTAAGTGTACCGACTAATTCACCAGCTTCGTTTTGCACTCCAAAGGCTTTATTTGCTCTCAGCACTTCTGAGGCGACTTGACCAATGGTTGCTTTATCGCTGACAGTTTTCGTTAATTCAGGATGAGATTCGGCAGGTTTCATTACAGCGGAAACCGTCAAGACTTTTGCTCGATCAACATTTTTTGTAAATTCCGCAACATAGTTTGTTTCTGGATGCAAAAGTAATTCTTCCGGAGTTCCGATCTGGATTACCTCTCCATCTTTCATTATCGCAATCCGATCAGCTATCCGAATGGCCTCATTAAAATCGTGGGTGATGAAAACAATGGTTTTTTTGAGGAGTTTACGCAAACGTAGGAATTCATCCTGCATTTCCCGCCGAATTAGGGGGTCTAGGGCGGAGAAAGGTTCGTCCATGAAAAGGACATCCGGATTGACTGCAAGGGCACGGGCAATGCCAACTCTTTGTTGTTGTCCACCTGACAATTCACGAGGATAATGAGACTCTCTTCCTTTTAGCCCCACAAGATCGATCACTTCGTAAGCACGTTTTTCACGTTCTGTTTTGGAAATACCCTGGACCTCCAGAGGAAAAGCCACATTGCCCAACACATCGAGATGAGGCAACAGGGCAAAGTGTTGAAATACCATGCCCATTTTATGACGGCGGAAGTCAATCAGATCTTGTTCTTTTGCACGCAGAAGATCAGAATTTTCAAATCTTATATCTCCCCCGGTGGGCTCTATAAGTCGAGTCATACAGCGGACAAGAGTTGATTTTCCTGAGCCGGAAAGACCCATGATAACAAAACTTTCTCCGGCCGCAATGTTAAACGAAACATTGCGGACAGCACAAATCAGATCCGCTTCCGCAATGGTTTGAGTAGACGGAGAAAAACCGTGTTGGTGCAAAAATTTTTCTGCACCAACTCCAAATATTTTCCAAACGTTGCGGCATTCAATTATTGAAGCCACTGACTCCAACGTGCTTTATTGGAACGAATCCATTGTGCAACAACGTCTTCTACTTTCTTCCCATTGAGATCTACATCAGCAATCATTTTGCCCATTTCATCATTAGCTAACGTGAAATTTTTGATGGCTTTGTGCGCTCCAGGCCATTTGTCTTTGACTCCACTCCAAGCGACTTTCCAAATTGGACCTCTTGGTTTTCCACAGTCATAGGCCAAGTTAGAGTTGCTACCCCAGGAAGGGTTAGTGTAACATTCTGAGGTGTATTTTGGAAAGTCCACCCAGTTACCTTCATATTTTGAGACAGCCCAATGAGGAGCATAGACCCACAAGAGAATCGGAGCTTTTCTCTGGTAGGCAGATTCTAATTCAGCAAATAGAGCCGCATCTGTTCCAGCGTGAACGACTTCATAATCCAGTTCTAAAGCTTCAGCGCGTTCATCATCATATCCACCCCAAGTTACCGGACCTCCAAGATAACGTCCACGTGGAGCTGTTTCTGGAATTGAAAATGCTTCTGCACAATCATTCAGAGCTTTCCAATTTGGTAAACCTGGGCATTTCTCCTCCATATATTTTGGATACCACCATTCCTCAATAGCCTGCATTCCGGTTTCACCTAGATTTTCAACTTTGCCGGTTGCTGTTGCAGCATCCATAGCATCGCGTCCAGTGGTTTCCCAAATTTCCATGGCGACGTGCAAGTCTCCTGTTTGCAGTCCTGCAAATTGAGCAATGTAATCCGCTTGTACATACTTTATTGCATATCCTCCTTTTTTCAGTACTTCTCCCATGATTTTTGTTGTAATGTACTGTCCCGTCCAGTCATGGAGGGTTATTTTTATAGGGTCTTTTGAATCTGCCAATGTTTGCGAGGTTAGTCCACCTACCAACAAAGCAAAAGACAAAGACAATACCAGAGTTACTCTTTTCATAATATTCTCCAAATCATATTAGTTAATCATGTGTGACTACCCAGCGTAGACACTTCCAGCCTCTTCGTTATAGTTATAGACAAATATATCTTTGGAGTGACGATAGACCTTAATTTTTAATTAAGGTAAAAAACCATAACTGAGCAGATATAATTTTCTGTATACTATCCCAATAAAAAAACTTATGGATAAGAGGAAAGCAATCCTACACAATTCAACAAAAAAATGCAAAATAATTTTATATATTGTGGAATTATGTTGATTTATGTGGAAAATGCTCGAAACTGGTTAGCTCCACATTATCACTTTTTAAGGTCATATTATGTACCCATCAATCAGACAAGCCAAGATGCTGGAACGTATACGTCACCAGCAGTTTTGTAATATTTATGAATTAGCTAAATCTTTTTCAGTTTCGGAAGAAACAATACGGAGAGATGTAAAGCAGCTTTCAGAAATGCATCTTGTAAGGAAAGTTCATGGTGGTGTCGCCTCTATACATGATAAAGTCGAATCTCCATTTCAAAAGCGAATGGCTGAACAGGGTGAGGAAAAGCAACAAATTGCTGATCTTTGCGCAAATCTTATTTCAGATGGTTCAACTTTGATGCTTGACTCCGGCACAACCACAAGTTATGTGGCAAGGTCTCTTAGCAAACTAAAAAATTTGACTGTAATCACGAACTCGACGGATATAGCCAGCGTATTACTACCACCCTCAGGTAATCATGTTTATATACCAGGTGGTGAGGTCCGTCAGGATGATGGTGCTATTTTCGGTCAATCTGCTGTGGAATACGTCCAGCATTTTAATGTCAATTGGGCTATAATTTCTGTCGGTGGAATAGACAATCAACTAAATCTTACTGATTATTATCCCTTGGAGTCTGAGTTCTCACGGGCTGTTATTGAACAGGCTCAGGAAGTAGTGGTAGTTGCAGATCGTTCTAAATTTGGCCGGGTAGGTCTTGCAAAAATATGTAAAATGGACGAGATTGATATCCTTATCACAAATCCACCTATTCCAAAGGGGGTTGCCAGTAAACTCCATTCAATGAATGTCAAACTGATCACGGATTTCACTCATATTAAATGATATATTATTACACTTAAGCTTCAAAAACAGCCTATATTATTTTAAAAATAAGGGCTACTCATTTCAATATACTACACAAAACTACGATTGATTATGTTAGCTAGTGTTTTAATTTAAGAATTATTGTTAAAAATTCTAGAAGTTACATTCGAAGTTTTTTGAATTTTGAAATCAAAATTAGTATCGAATATTTATTTGAGAAATTAAATTATCATTTTCTCAAATTTCCAAACCTATGCGTCGTCCTTCGTAGATGACGAAAGGTGCCTGTCGCGGTCCCGCGCTGTCACCGATATTGATTAGGTCCAGTCCGGAATTCTGAAGTTCAAGAGTGAGAGAATCTACAGCAATGTTTGGTGTAGCAAACACCAGTGAATCTGCCTCAATGAACTGTGTATTTCCGTCGAGAAAACAAAGAATTTCCGCACCCTCCTTACTCCACTTTGTAATTGCGGATTCCAAAATGAAACGCACACCGAGTTTTGCCAGACGCTGCCGCAGTGGATAGTCTGCAGCAGTGCGCTGAAGTTCCTTGCCAATGAGTGGATCAGGAGTGACGAGAATCACTTGATGACCATCTTCAGCCAGTTTCCAGGCGGTTCCGCAGCCTTTCCAGTTTCCACCTTCATCTAGCAGGATTACGCGCTTACCTGGACGAGCCCTGCGTGCCATCACATCTTCAGCTGAAAAGACACCTCCAAGTTCAATTCCGGGCAGTTTTTCAACATGGGGAATTGCTTTCTGAAATCCTGTATCAGTTGGAAATGAACCTGTTGCCAGTACAGTTTTGTCGGCAGCGAATTCTTTTATTTCATCGGCATCAAGAAAAGTGTTTAGTCGCACCTCTACACCAAGTTGAGACAACTGCCTGGCGTACCAGTCGAGCAGATCGTTAATTTGTCCACGTCTGGGCTGCATTCCGGCTAAGCTGAATTGTCCACCGAGACGGTCTCCTGCCTCTGCAAGAGTAACTTCGTGTCCACGTTCCGCTGATACCCTTGCGGCTTCCAGACCTGCAGGGCCTCCGCCTACTACAAGTATTTTTTTGGGTGATTTTGTTTTTATAAAACGATCTCCACCCCATTCAAATTCACGTCCTGCAGAAGGATTGACGAGACATGAAATCCAATAGTCACGGCCACGTCTTCCCCAACACATCTGGTTACAGGAAAGGCAGGGACGGATGTCTTCAGCACGTCCCTCAAGAGCTTTGTTCGACAAATGCGGATCTGCGATTTGTCCACGCACAATGGAAACCAGATCTGCCTGCTCAGCGGAAAGTACGGCTTCCGCATTCGCCGGAGTGCGGATATGGCTTTCCGCGATTACCAAAGCATGTGAGACTGCGCCTTTCAGTACCTCCGCCAAATCTGCACCCAAGCGTTCAGGGTAGAGGAAGGTTGGCATAAGTTTGTAGAAATCGAAATAGCTTCCGGTACCGCAGGTTACATAATCAAGCAGATGATCTTTGTCATGTGCTGAAATAATTTCTGCAAGCGATTCACGTTGAAGTGCAACTTCAAAATCCGGTTCGTCATTGACCGCAATACCAACAATAAAATCCTCACCGCATATTTTCCGGATACGGGTGATAATTTCTCTTGAAAAACGGGTGCGGTTTTCAAGGGACCCTCCCCAACGGTCAGTACGCAGATTTGACCACGGAGTCCAAAACTGATCTACCAGTCCGTGATAAGCTGCCCAAACTTCCACACCGTCAAAACCAGCATCCCTGCATCTTCTGGCCGCTTGAACAAAACCTTCGATGGTTTCTTCAATTTCCGTTTCGAGCATTGTGTGACTACCGTCCGAATCATGGTAACTCGGTAATCCGGAAGGTGACCAATTGGCGTGATAGGAATTGTCAGAATCACCGTGCTGTCCCACGTGATAAAGCTGCTGCAGGATCAAGGCACCTTCAGCATGAACCGCATCCGTGATTTTCCTAAAGTGGGGAATGACTTCATCTGTACTGTGCCGGAAATTTCCGCGTGTCAAAACTGCCGCCGGATGCACAGGCATCGGTTCGATGACCAGCATTGCTGCACCGCCCTTTGCCCGTTCACGGTAATAAGCAAGATGCCTTTCACCGGGAAGTCCCTGCTCTGACATGTTGGCCGTGTGTGCTCCAAAAACAATACGGTTACGCAGCGTGTGGCCACGAATTTCAATTGGCGAAAAAAGCTGGGGGAAATATTCGTTTTTACTCATCCTAATAAAAGTGGAAAAACGGTTGAAACACCTGTGAACATGTTGCAGGCTGGAAAATTATTTTCAATCTACGCAGAAGTTGATCAAGCAGTCGTTTTAAACTGTCCGTTACAAATACGCTGAAAGAGGTCTTGAAGAAGTAACGGAGCAAGTGAACTTTTAAATTTAACCCGTAAATCCAGTTTAGCAAGTTCTGCATAAATATTTTGCATTTCAAGACTGCTGAAATTTCTGGCCTGGCCCAGAACCTGTTTGCCTAGAAAAGGTGGTAGAGATATTTTAGCTAATATTTCTGCTTCTTTATAGAATTGTGACAGCATACTGTGAATGATGAGAAGCCGTCTAAACTGCATGATAATGAGTGCAAAGAGCCGAACATGTTCACGTGGAGCAGCCTGAAGCTGTTGATCAAGAATTTCCAGCGCAGGTAATAATTCTTTACGTGACAGGGCTTCCGTCATGCGGAAAACAGAAAAATGTTTGTGACCGCGTATATGTTCTTTGATCAGTTCTTCTGTAATAGGCGCTCCTGACAAGTAGAGACTAAGTTTTTCCAGTTCATGGTCTAAATCTGTCAGATCATTACCAACGATATTTATCATCAGGCGAGCAGCATCTGCAGAAAGCGGCAAACCCTTTTTTTCTCCCCGTTGAACAACCCAGTTAAAAGGTGAACTGTTATCGTAGGCAACAAACTTTTGGATGCGACCGCCTTGCTTGATGCTTCGGAAAAGCGGTTTGCTGAAATCTTGCTCACGCATTGCCGGACTGGTGAAGATAAACCATAAGCTTTCCGGCGGCTTATTTATAATATTTTGCACTGCTTCAAAAAGCCTGGCTGCTGCTGAATTGTCATTTTTTTTAACTGCTTTTTTAATCAGTTCAAAATTATCCAGTTGAATTACTTTACGATCACTTAGCATCGGTAATGTTTCACAACTGATCAAAAAATCATCAACACAGTTTTTAGCCGAGTCACCGCTCGGTTTAAGCATTTCCTGCGCATTGAAGCGTTCCAGACTCCACTCATGTTCACGACCTTCCAAACGCTGGTCTATTAAACTATTAGTAGTTTCTTCCACCAATAATTGCTGGTTGCCGTAAATCAAGCAGATTTTATGAGGAAGATTTTGATTCGTCATGTCTTATGTTGCTCTTTTGAATGAGAATCTGGAAAACATTCACGAATAATGTTACGAACCTCTACTGGTGATGAAGCATCCAGCGCTTTTTTGGCAAGAGATTGCGCATCGGCAAGTGAAATTCCAGACAGACGTTTTTTCACCACTGGAATTAAAGGTGCGTTCATGCTGAGAGAGTCGATACCAAGTCCAACCAAAATCACGCAACCGTCAGGGTCAGAAGCCATTTCACCGCACAATTCAACCGGCTTATTATGTTCGGCCGCAGTTTGTACAAGTCTATGAATTAATTGCAGAACTGCAGGATGTAAAGGGTCGTATAGCTCTGAAATCTGCGGATTATTACGGTCAACCGCCAACACGTACTGAGTGAGGTCATTGCTGCCGATAGAACAAAAATCTATTTCCGGCATAAATTTTTCACAAATCAAAAAGGCACTTGGAACTTCAAACATCATCCCTACTTCAATTTTTGCAAACGTTTTTCCGCTTGCTTCCATTTCTTTTCTACACTCTTCAAATAATGCTCTGGCTTTTTTGATTTCAATTACATTTGTAATCATCGGAAAAAGTAAGCGTACGTTTGGACGTGTTCCGGTAGCCTGCAGCAAGGCACATAATTGTTCTTTGAGAACTTTTTTTTCTTTCAACTGACGACGTACAGCACGGTAACCGAGAAACGGATTGTCTTCATCCTGAAAACCCATGTAAGGCGCAGCTTTGTCTGCACCAACGTCGAGCGTCCGGAAAACCACTGGTTTATCTTCTGGAATACTTTCCAGTAAATCACGATATACTTTTGACTGCTCATCAATGTCAGGATAACGGTCGAGTGAGAGGAAATAAATTTCTGTACGGAACAGTCCAACTCCTTCCGCACCATAGCTGATCAACTGAATTGCATCACCGCCAAGAGCAACGTTAGCCAATAAATTTATGCGAACGCCATCACTGGTTTTGCATGGAATATCACGGAATTCTTCAAGGTGTTCATAATAAGTATGTTGCTTGAGCAACAATTGCTTAAATTCCGCCAGAACCTCTTTATTCGGATATGTTGCCGCAAAGCCGGTATCACCATTTATGGCGATTGGTGAACCGTCCTTTATTTGATCTAATTCATGATCCTCAAGACAAACAACAGGAATCCTCAGGGAACGAGCTAGAATAGCGGCGTGCGAAACAATACCTCCGCTAGACAGAATAATACCTTTTATGCGTGTTGTATCCAGTCTAGCGATGTCTCCGGGAAGGAGTTGCCTGACAATAAGTATGCCTGTCTTTTTGGTTACAGAGAGGACCTCGTGTCCTAAATAATGTAAAAGCCGGTAACCTACATCTTTTAAATCAGCACCTTTTTCACTCAGATAAGGATCCTTAATTTCTTCAAAGGCTCCAAGATATTCGTGAACTGTATGGTAGATTGACCATGCTGCAGTATTTCCGGATTCTATTTGCAGTTTGATTTTATCCTGAAAATGCTGATCTTCCAAAAACATTAAGTGAGCATGAAAAATAGATGCTTCCTCTGTTCCAACACGATCCGTGACTTTTTCGATCAATTTCAAAGTATCGGAAATTGTATGATCCATTGCAGCCTGAAAGTCCGACATTTCCAGGTCAACTGTCCGGGAACTTGTCTTTTCAGGAACTTCTATATCAGATTGTTTGAGGAGAACTGCTTTTCCAAGCGCTACACCGTATGCTACAGGTTGACCTGTCATGTGAAGTGAGCTACCCTCGCTTTTAGGCTGAGTGACAGGTTCCTGAGTTGCTGTATCAAGTTGTTTGAGCAACAGAGCTTTTGAAACAAGGCTGGAGATTTGAGTGGCAATCGAACTCAGTAATTGCACTTCTTCCGGAGAGAATGTACGTGGTTCAATTGTGTGGACTACCAGTACTCCGAAAGATTTGCGGTGCTCGATCAGCGGAACTCCCAGGAAAGATGAAAAGGAATCTTCTTTAGTTTGTGGAAATGCTTTGAAACGTGGATGCTCCTGCATCTTTGACTCCTGAACAGGAGCAGAGCGCTCAAGTACTAAGCCCACCAAACCCTCTGAAGGCAGCATCCGTACTTTCTCAATAGTCGATGGATCAAGTCCGTGAGTTGCTTTGAGGATCAAAATTGACTGGTCTGCATCAAAAATATAGATTGAACATGCATCAACTTTAATCCGCTTTGCTATCATTGTGGCGGTCCTCGCCAGTGTCTCATCAGAATTATGAGATGAAGTAATGATACGGTTAACTTCCGTGAAAGTTTGAAGCGCAAAAAAAAGCTGCTCTTGTGTTTCAGCCGCAGACATTTTAACCTTTTATTTCAGAGAAAATTTCCTCAAGCTGTTTTTTCAAACAAATGATGATTGGATGACCCTTCGTCATTTTACTGTAGTTTAGAGGGGTTGATGCAATTATGCAGAAATATATTGTGATAATATTTCAGTTGTGAAATTTAAGTTAACGCAAGAAAGACGTGACACATTTTCCAAGTTTTCAGGCTTAAACTCAAGTTGATAATTCAACACCAAGTGTGGTGTAGCTATTTGAGTTAAGAAAAACTTATCCTGCAGAGGAGATATTTGCAGCAGGAAGTAAGAGCATTGAGAAGGAGTGGATTTGAAGTTATACGATCAGCTTCAGAAACGTTTTATCCAGTTTAGCTGGAATCCTTTAGGCACAGGATTCAACTGCCATCCTGAAGGTTGAGGTGTGAGTGAACTGGAAATAAAACCCTGGGAGCGGCCTTCAGTGGAAAGTTCACTCATCAAATCACGATAATGGAAATAACGGATTCCGCTGTAAACTGTTCCGGCACCAGCTATCCATGGTAAAACGCTCAAAACCCCACTCATCTGGATAACTCCACTGAGAAACAGGATAGTTGCTCCGCCTGCACCTGCAGTAGAAAAAAGCCAACGGTCGTGCTGTGCTTTCGTTTGTTGATAGCGGTAGGACCATTGTGAATAATCTGTACTCACCTTTCCTACTTTTGGTTCTAAGCGGATGACACGTTTTTTGGGCTTCAATCTTTTTTGAGTATCAAGTTCCTTGCGGGTTTGACTGATCAGGCGGATTAATTTTTCTTTATCAATGTACGTTTGAACCTGATCCCCTCGTGCAACTGAAGAAATTTTCTGCACAATAACTGCCTCTGCAGACAAATCACTCACTTGAACAACTTCTGCTAAGGCAATATTTTGGTAAATTGTTTGCTGAACCTTATCTGCAGATACTGATTTAACAGATGTCCTCCGTGAAATAACAAGCTGTTGTCCGGTTTTTATTCCCTGTGCCCGACCTAAATTAAGGGTGATTCCTGAAGGTTTTGTGTTCAGTACATTCGCAACTAACAAGGTGTTATCTGAAACCCTTGCCGCCAAACGGAATAATTCATCATGCATTTGCAGATCAGTGAATTGAACTTCATCGCTAAAATCTGTGATGTTAGTACGTGTATCGACCATTCTGATGGAAAGCACAAAACTCGATTCCTCTTCAGCGTTTTCATTAAGCATTATTTCTGAATGAAGGGTGCCGACCAACACTTTGTCTGCATGAAATAATTTACCGATCATTGCTCCGCAAGCAATGTCATGGCAGTCCGCAAGTGTGGGATCCTGATCTCTGATTTCCACGTTCCATTCTGCTGGACCAACCACTGTAAAATGGTTAGTGTTGTAGATATTTAGTTGGAGTGCTTTCCCAATTTCAACTGCCGCAGTTTCAGTCATGCCTGAAGGAAGGAGGTTCAGTAATAATAATTTTATCCGTTCATCATCACTGAATCCACTGAGTTGTGTCAGTTCTAAATTGCTGCCGTTTCCTTGATAATTATTGGACTGAGACCAACTTGCAGAACTAAAAAATAGAAAACTGAAACAGAGCAGGAACACTTTCCTGATAAACAATGGCAAATTCATACTGCAGGAAAAATTTAATTGAATGTTGAAAATAGGACTAGAGCTTAAGTTTGATAATTTCTTGATGAAGCTTTTAATGCTTCTTTGACCAAGCAAGAAAAAGACCTTTTAGAGCTTTGTACAGGAGTAGCTTAAACAGACAGGAATTTGCTTAACTTAAAAAAGGTTGGAGGTGCTGATAAACAATTAATGTTCAGCTAGAAAACAGTAGCGAGAGGACACTCAGCAGTACTTCTTTATCCTGTGGAAGAATTGTGCGGAAATCGAGCCAAATTTGATCTTCGTGGATCCTGACGATAACGGGGACAGCTTGTGATCTAAACCAATTCTGTAACTCATTTGCGGACTTTTCCGGATGTGACAAAACAAGTGCAGCCGACTCAATTGGAAGTTCCGGTAAAGCTCCACCTCCGGTACGTGATTCAGTTTCGCGGAGTTCGCAAGTCCAGGCTGTATTGTCAGCTAAGTTGAGTAGTTTAAGAAAGTCATTTACTTGTTCTCGAATTTCTTCGCGTGTCAGTTCAAGCAGTCCGACAGTAGGCACATTTTCCGCTAGAGTTTTTAAATCAAGATATGCTTCCAAAGTTGCTTCAAACAAAGCAAGTGTCACTTTGTCTAAACGTAATGCTCGATAGAGAGCATGCTGACGCAGTTTTTGAATATTTTCAGCTTTTCCAAGTAACACACCAGCCTGTATTCCACCGAGCAATTTGTCACCGCTGAAGGCCAGCAAATCAGGACCGGCTGAGAGTTCCTGTTCCGCAGTTGAATATTCACTCAAACCACGTTGGCGGAACTTGTAAAAACTGCCGCTACCCCAATCATGAAAGCAAAGCAGACCTTTTGAGTGTGCGAGCTGTGCCATTTTTTCAACGGAAACCTCTTCCGTAAAGCCTTGGATTTCGTAATTTGAAGGATGTACTTTTAACAGAGCAGCGGTGTTTTCTGTGAGGGCCTGTTCATAATCCGCAATTCGGCAGCGGTTAGTCGTACCAACTTCTACCAGTTTGACTCCTGCTTCACGCATTATGTCGGGAATCCGGAAAGATCCACCAATCTCTACTAACTCTCCTCTGGAGACAATAACCTCAGGTTTTTTGTTTTCAGTCTCATTTCCGTTCAATGCCTTTAGCATTAAAAACACAGCAGCGGCATTATTGTTAACCACCATCGCATCTTCTGCACCAGAAAGGGTACGCAGCAGTTTGCGGATTTTTGCATCGCGTGAACCGCGTTTTCCCGTACTGAGATCAAATTCCAAGGTAGAGTAGGAACTCATGCCGGGTAATACTTTGCGTAACAAAACTTCGGACAAAGGAGCTCGGCCCAAGTTGGTATGTACTACAACGCCGGTTGCATTGATTACTCTTTGGGTGGTCTGAGATTGATTGCGGACTTGTGCTGCAACACGCTCCAATATTTCTGCATTGGCAGTTGAAACAGCTTTGTGTGGATTTTTGGAAATTTCTGATCGTAGCTGATCCAGCACGATGTTTACCTGCTCCCTGACTGCTTTGCCGTGAGGGAGCTTTTGTTCCTTGAGAAACGCATCACACTCTGTGATGGACGGAAGGTTTTGGTAAGACATTATGCCCTGGAAACTTTATCAGTGGCCTTAAGCAGCAGACTCTTCTGCTTTGGGAGCAGCAGCCGGTGTTACGGGCTTATCTTGCTGCTGCTGAGGAATTTTTGCCTTTGGCTTAGGTTTTGTGGTTTTAAGCGATTTCACAGGAGAATTCTTATCCTGTTCTGCACGTTTGGGAGTTGCTGATTTTGCAGAATCCTTTTTTGCAGCAGAGACTTTACTTTGAGCCGATTTAGACTTTGCTACGGACTTTTCAGCAGAATCTACTTTCGCTTTTTTGGGTTGTGCTTTTGTGGAGACTTTTGCGGAATCCGTCTTTTTAGCGATAGGTTTTTTTGCAGTTGATTTACGCGGAGCAGATTTTACAGACTTTTTATCCGTAACTGGCGCCGTTTTATCTGCTGCTGGCGGAGCTTTAGAGTCCTGCTTTGCAGCAAGCTGTTTGGCTTTTTTTTCTGCATCGCCTAAATGAACACTACTGAACATTGGTGTTTCTGCAGTATCTTCTTTTACTGTTTTATTAGCAGCAACAATTTTAGTTTTCTCTGTTAAATTCTGCTGATCTTCGAGGTGAACACTTGTATAAGTTGCAACAGTAGGTTCGTCCTTGTTCTCAGCAATTTTTTCCTGAGTTGAGATGATCTTTTTCGGAGCAACCTCTGCTTTTACAGGTTCATGGCTACTCTTAAAAAGTACTACCGTTTCTTCTGTTTTTTCTGCATTTGCTGTTGAAGGTTTGCTGATTCCTGCTGGTTTTTTATCGGATTCAGCAGTTTTTTGCGGATCCTTTATTGATGACTCTTCAGCGCCCTTTTTCGCTTCAGCAGTTGTATCCGGAAGTTCAGTTTTCACTCTGGACTCTTTAGCGGACTTTAGCTCTTCATTTTTCGACAAAGTCTTTGCAGGAGTTTCTGTTGATTTGGGCTGTTCATCCGCTGTTTTCTTTTCCGGAGAACTTTTAACAGTTACGGAATCGTCCTTTTTATCAAACTCTTTTTTGTCCTGCTCTTTTTTAGCACGACCTTTTTTCCTGCCTGGTTTATCGTCACGCATATCAGAGGCGGAAATTGGCACGGATGTTCTGGTTTCTCCTCCGCTCTGTCCTTTTAAAGTAACTTCCATTTCCGGAATTTCTTCAACTCCAAGTAAAGTGTCAGGAGTTATTGAAATGCGGATTCCGTAATCCATTTCCATTTGAGTTAAACGTTGGCGCTTAATATTGAGCAGATGGGTCGCCAATTTTAAAGGCAGTCTGAGGTAAATCTGCATCACTTTTTGTTCAATTGCGGAATCATGAATTTTCCGTAAAATCCTGTTTGCTAAAGTGATTTCAATAGAATTAAGTGACAAGCTGCTGGCAATTCTCTGACGACTTAATTCCAATAATCCGAATTTGGAAATTATGCCAAACGAAGTCTTGGCCTTGTCTGAAGACATTTCTTCTTCAATTAATTGTTCTACAGCAAGGCGGTTTTTAGAGTTTTCCATATCGATAAAATCCACCACAATCAAACCACCGAGGTTTCTTAAACGTAACTGTCTTGCAACCTCATCTGCAGCCTCAAGGTTTGTACGTAATGCGGTTGCCTCAACGTTTCTTTCTTGAGTGGATCTTCCGGAATTGACGTCAATTGCCACAAGTGCTTCTGTAGGCATGATGACTAATGAACCGCCTGAAGGCAAAGGAACCTGCGGGTGATGCAGTACTTCAATTTGGCCTTCAATATCATAAGTTGAAAAAAGAGATTTTTCGCCAAGATAAAGCTGCAGCTTATTTTGTTCTGCCGGCATATGAGTTTTAAAAAACTCCAAGGCATGTTGAAATGCAACCGGTTCATCAATCACAACTTCCGAAATACTGTCATTGTAATAATCACGGATCATCCGCAGCATCGCGTCTTCTTCCTGATAGAGTATGCCAGGAGTTGATTGCTCTTCGTACTCGTCTTTGATTTCATTCCAGGTACGGCGTAAAATCGTGTAGTCACGTTTCAATTCAGTGAGCGAACGATCAACTCCAACCGTACGGATAATAGCTGATGAATTTTCACTTCCGAGACCTTTCAGTAAGTGACGCAAACGCGCCCTTTGGTCTTCATCTTCAATTTTTTTGGAAACACCGCCACGGTCACTGTCCGGCATAAAAACAAGAAAACGTCCCGCCAAAGAAATGTTTGTGGTTATTGACGCGCCTTTGTGTCCAATTTCATCTTTGATTACCTGAACCAGAATTTTTTGTCCGGGTTTAAGAACCTGTGTGATGGAAGGCCGTCCGCGTCCTTCACGGTTTGGTTTATAGACTTGGAAGTTTATATCGGAAAGGGAAAGGAAACCGTGACGTTCTTCACCGTAATCAATGAAGGCCGCCTGAAAGGAAGGTTGTACTTTTATTACTTTACCGCAATAAATATTACCAACTTTTTGGGAGCGGTGAGTTTGTTCAATGTAAAGGTTATCCAGCTTATTGCCGTGTAATAACGCAATTCTGGTTTCGTCATCCTCTACATTGATGAGGATTTTATTATCTACTTCTGTCATTTTTTACCTGATTTTTATGAGTTTAAAATCAGGATGTTCTGACAAATATTTGATTTACAGATCAGAAATCGAAAAGAGGAACCGTAGTGACGCAATTACTTATACATTGAACAGTACAACCCAGCATTCGCTTGAGCTTGCGTAGACTTGCAGTTTTATTTTCTAGAATTCAGTAATCAGAAATCAGCATCCCCCATTCTTTCTTTCCATCAAGGGGAGACAGAACATCTCTGAAATATTAGTTTTGATTTACGGACATTTTCCGCAAACCGTGTTCTTCAGTCGAGTACAAATTCTTTTTGTTCGTACTCACCATTTTCATTCTTTAATATTTTTTCTATACGTTGCTCTGCGTTTTCGAGGAATTTGTTGCATTCCCTACTCCAGCGAACACCTGATTCAAAAGTGGTTAATGCTTCATCAAGAGGGATAGCTCCTTCTTCCAGCTTATCAACCGTTTCTTCAAGTTTTTGTAGTGCTGATTCAAAAGTTGTGGTCTGCGTCTTCATTGCATAGTTGGCGTATTATTTCTGAAGCAATTTGTTGCGGAGATTGTTGACCTGTTTCTATAATACACTCTGCTTGCTCATAAAGCAAACCTCGTTCTGCAAACATCTCATTTAAGACAGTTTCTGGATCTTTTTCCTTCAATAATGGACGGTTACGGTCGTTTTTCAAACGCTGCAGCAATTCTGCCTGAGGTACCTTCAAATAAACTCTTTTGCCTATTTCCTGCAGCATATCCCGATTTTCCTTGCGTAAAATAATCCCTCCGCCGGTTGCAATCACAGAATTATCTACACTTTTTAATTTTTCCAACTGACGGGTTTCCATTTCTCGAAAACACTCTTCGCCACCATATTTAAAGATTTCTGTGACGCTGCAGCCCTGATCTTCTTCAATCTCATTATCGGTATCAATAAAAGAATATTCCAACAATTTGGCTAACTTACGCCCGATTGTGGTCTTTCCTGCACCCATAAAGCCAGTCAAAAGGATATTCATTGTCTGAGGTCGATTTTAAAAATGTTCAAGGTGAATTCTCGATACGTCCTCCTCCGAGGAGGATATCATCCTGATAAAATACAGCAGCTTGTCCGGGTGTTACTGAACGTTCCGGAGAGTCAAATTCCACCCGGACTTGATTTCCGGGCTCGGGAAAAACAGTAGCAGCCGCACCATGATGTGCATAACGCAGTTTTGCGGATACACGGATCGGTTTTTCGGGTGCTTGTATTGACACCCAGTTCACGCCGGAAACCTGAATAGCTGGTGAATATAAATCATCTTCTTTGCCCAGCACAATTCTGTTTTTGTCTTTATCTATTTTTACAACATAATATGGTGTCGTGTCGCTGAGTCCAAGTCCGCGGCGTTGACCAATTGTATAAAAAGGCAGACCTGCGTGCTCGCCCAGGACATCTCCGGAAAGACTGATAAACTCACCCGGTACAGGTGCAGTCTTCATTTCCTGCTTCAAAAAAGTTCTATAATCTTTTGGTACAAAACATATTTCCTGACTATCAGGTTTTTTTGCGGCGGACAAATTAAGTTTGCCGGCAATCTTCCTGACTTCAGGTTTAATTATTTCTGCCAAAGGAAACATCAAACGCGGTAGTTCATCTGCCGGAATACCATGTAGAAAATAAGTCTGGTCTTTACGTAAATCCTGAGGACGTGCTAATTGTGGACGTCCGTTTTCCGGATTATTATAAACCCGGGCATAGTGTCCTGTTGCCAGGAATTCACAATCCAGTTCATCTACTTTTTTTAACAATAAATCACTTTTAATTTTTTTATTGCACATCACACACGGATTAGGTGTCTGACCGTTTGAATATTCATTGATGAAGTAATCAATCACTGTTTCTCTAAATTCTTTTTGATAATCAAGCACATAAAAAGGTATGTCAAGCCGATGACAAGCGGAACGCGCGTCGATTGCTTCATCAAGTGAACAGCAGCTTTTTTGTCGCGATTCATTCTCAGGACCGTGATAAAGTTTCATATGAAGCCCTATAACTTCGTGACCCTGCTCCTTCAACAGAGCAGCGGCAACTGACGAATCAACGCCGCCGCTCATCGCCATTGCTACACGTGCCATAAATATTGCATCTAATCAGTTAAGGATCTAGTAGACAAAAAATACATTCTGCAGAATTATTTGTTATCGACTGCTGTTTGCCTGAAAGTTTTGGATGTAACTTGTGTAATCGTAATGTTTGCCGCTGTAGTTGACGGATTGATAACGTCTCTTTTGGAAACGTTGAAAAAAATCATTGATCTTCTTGTCGTTTCTTTGATTATAAGCTGCAAGTTCACGTTTGCCTTTTTTCCGGTCTTTCTGCTTTTGTTCATTCAAGTTAAAGCTTGAAGCAGCCTGTGTTTTTGTCAAAGGATTGTTAGCCTTAGAAATATTCAGGATCATTGCCATTGCTTTTCGCCTGATTATTTCTTCTTGAGGGTCTATGATTGATTCGTTGTCTGCCGTAATCACAAGCACTCTTTCGTTTTTTTGATCCTTAGTCTCATTAGTTAAGCTGTTGTTTTCAGCAGGATCTTGATTATTCTTTTCTTCTTCAGTATTGGTAGTTTCAGTTTGAGCAAATCCTAAATTTAATTGAAATATGCAGAGACAGAACATTAGCAAAAGCGCAAAAGCAAGTTTGTTGAAACGACCTCGTTTCAGCTTTTTAGTGCCTGTTATGATGATTTGCTGGTCTGCTATTTTGGGAACCACCTCAGCCTCAGCTCAAAAATTAACTGCGAAAAACATTGCCTGCAACGTATCTGTACAAGCCCGTTACGAATGTTTTATCAAAGAGCGTACAGACTCTTCTCTGGAATACGCTAAAGAACTAGCCGCAACCCGCCGTGCTATTTTAGAGGCAAAAAAGAGATTGCGTCTGGAATCAATTGAAAGTCCGGAAAAGCGAAGTGAAAAAAATCGCCAGGAAATAATGCAGCAAGTTGAATATTCACGTTCCCGTAATATTTCTCATAAAGGAGAAAGATACTCCATAACTTACGGTTATGTGTTTGAACTACGCCCCTAAACTGCTTGAGTCTGCTCATTTTAAAAAAACGTCAGCTCCACTTACCGTAAAAAATAAGAACTATCATAGCCTAAATTTACTGTATTATCAAAGAATTTAGCTGAATTGTAAGTTACTGAAGAGTTTATTGAGGATTGTCGTAAAATTTATAAACCAGTGATGATTTTTGTATGAGTCACTTCATCCGGAAAAAGTCAGTGGAAAATGCTTCTCGCCAAACACAAAATATGAACCGGAATCATCCAAATGATTCAACAGCCAAAATCTTGGAGCATCCGCAAGCATGACTTCGCCATAGTTTTGGGAATGCACAAAACATCTCTCCTTTTTATCGATACGGAAGCTTTGGAGATCGAGTGAATCAGTTTGCTGATTATTAAGCTGCAGTTTAAATTCCTCTTGAACTTGCTCTAAGGCCAAGGCCCGCATCGGTGTCACTTCACATTCAAGGTAGCATTTGTCCCAGCGGTTATCACTCCAATACTCAACAAAATAAAGTTCAGTCTCTTTTTCAAAAAACAGATTCGATTCAAAAAGTGCTAATACCTTTCCGCTGATAAATTTTTCACGCAAACTCCATTTTTGATGTTGATCAACCTGGATAAAGTCATAGTGAAAGCGCATTGCTAGTTCGCTGGTAAAATCATTTTCCTGTTTAAGCGCTCTTGAGATAGGCACAGGGAAATACATACCTGTCGGCAATGTAGTTATAAATTCAGGCAGAACTTCATCCAACACCAGCAGAATTTGCTCATCTTCAAGCAGACCCGAAGTTGTTAAGCGCTGCAGTTCATCAGCAATCAAAGGGTTTAAAAAACGTTCTTCACAGAGAAAGAGCATGATCAACTTTCGCTCAAAAAACCATTGTAGACGTTTTTCCAGGTTCATAATTCGGTGCTTATTAGTGACTGATAAATACTGGTATTAGCTGACATACTATTTTTCAGCCGAATAAAACTAGAGAGAGGCTTGTAGAGGACGCGGTGCGAGAGCCAGTTTTGTATAACGAATGAGTTGTGAATGCCCGCACTCATTGTAACTATTGTAGCGGTTGGAAATAAAAGCGTAACTAAGCTCAGAAATTTTACGCATATGCAGGCTCATACGTTCAGACCAGCTGGATGCATCTCCTTCGATTGTTAGATAATCTTCACGTTCCATGAATATTACAAGTGTATAAGCTCTTCTTCCATGAGGAGTATCAATTTCTACAATACCTGCGTTGCCGTTTACGCCTTTTACAAATCCGGTTTTGTCCCATAGTTTGACTGATTTATTAGCCGAAAAACAGGTGCCCGCTTTAATCCTGTCTTTCAACCAGGCATGACCGGGAAGGCCAAGTAGATAGAGCATTTCCTTTGCCGCAACTTTGTTTGTTTGCGCACTGTATTTAGCACTGATTACACGTTTAAACCAAATCTTGAGCAATAGCTGATTTAAATCTGCAGCAGAAATTTTATTCCTGTATGTACGTCCGTCTTCCGGGATAGTTTCTAGCAAACGCAATTCTTTATACACATTTGTGTTGTTAAGTATGCGTTGAATATTTTCAGTACCACCTAACAATTCAATAATAGTATTTGTGCTGGAATTGCTGCTGAAACGGATCATTTCCTCAATCAGCTTTTTGTGATTTGGGGTCTCTATGATCTTGCCTTTAAAACGCTGAATCATGTATGCATGAAGTATTGGCACCTTGATGGTACTGGCTGATTTAACACTTTTTCTAGATTCTAAAGAAACCAGTAATTCACCAGTTGTAAGATCTTGCACAACGACTGAAAGTTTATCATTTCTCTTGAGTTTGTTTTTGGTATAGGCTTCTTTCATGTACTGCAGAATACTTGCTTCCAGTGATGAAGTGAAGGGTGTCGAGTTAAATTTTCCTGCATAATAAGGCAATCCTACAGGTAGATAAAATTTGACATGTGCTTGAGCTACCCAGCCCTGGATACCTTGTGGTAATTTAACTTTAAGCCATTTTTTATGCGGTGCTGATAAACTCAATAAATGTGTGCCTTTGTGGAGAACGTTTATGGGAGGATTTTTGGTGTTGGGACTGGAACGTAAATTTAATGCAGAAGCAGTAACTACTGCATAACTGCTGAATATCTTTGAAAAATCTGCTTTAGGAATTGAATTTTCAACTTTAGCAACAGCAGTCAGTGCAGGATCAAACTGTGATTTTGCAGGAATCGAAATGTCTTTTGCATAAAGCTGAGTTACAGAGAAGAAGATGAGTGATAAGAGACTGACTGAGCACAGTCTGTAGAGAAAAAAAGTCCTGCCTTTTGCAGGCAACAGGCAGAGTTTAACTTTCAAAATATCTCACAAAGATGATTGACTGACTGTTACACGAAGTCTCTTACAGAGAGTTTGATGTGGGGGATTATAAATAGACTATTTGCTTTTAAACTTTGATTGGACAAGACGGAAAATTTCCCTGAAGACCTTAGGAAAACTCTCAATATAGCAAATATGCTCAGTGCAAAGCAGCAGTTATTGTGCTTTTTCTTTGCGGATCCGGCTAATGTTTGACAGGAAAACTGATCCTGGAATGATGATGAATCCTATGACCAGAACGATAAATACTATTGTCCAACTCAGTCCCATAAATGCTCCGCTTAATGATGGTTATACTATGAATTTGAGCATTAATTTTATTTTATTAATCAGCAAAAGCCAAACTTAAATTTGTGAAATTAAGAAAAAACATTTTCAGAAGTCCACGCTAATAAAAGCTGTAAGTTATTTTCCTGCGAAAAACCACTTTAAATATGGGTTAAGGTTTTACAACTGCTTTAACAAATGCGCTTTTAAAATTGGGATTATTCTTCCTCAATTTATCACGTAACTTTTCTGCGTCTCTTCTTGATTTAAAGCCCGCAATTTGTACAGCCTGAAAACGAATTTTCTGAGTAGTACGCTGAATTTTAAAGAAAATTTCTTCCTTGAAAGCCTGATTTAAATAAGTTCTAACTCTGTTTGCAGTTTCTAATTCCGGAAAGAAACCCAGTGATACTTGGTATCCATTTTCCATTAATTTGCGAAAAGCATGGCCAGCCAACGGATTATTGTTGTTAATTATCTTAACCATTCTTGCAGAATGCTCTTCACCAAAAACCTTGGTGGAAAGCACCTCCGATATTCCGGAACTTTCATTTGAAGAACGGACACGTGATTTATAACCTAAAGTTTTTAATTGAAGACGAGTTTCGTCAACGCATTCATGGGAAATACAGGAAACAACCTGTACGTAATAGCTGGTTGTTTTGGGTTTAGCTTTAGCTTTCTTTGGCTTTTTTGGTTCAGGCTTGCTGACTTTTGGTGTTGGGACAGCTTCAGCAGGAATTGCTACAACTGTTTCAGGTAAATCTGTTTCAGCAGGAGTTGCAAAAAAATAAAGTACTACAACAGTGATAACTCCCAAAAGTAAACCTGTAACACTGGAAATAATAAGCGGCTTTAAGGGAATATTTTTCAGTGACAGACCTTTCTTTTTTTTCTGTTTATCATTTGTAGTAGCATCATCCTCACCCTCTGACTCATCTTCAAGTGCTGTATCGTAATCGTCATCATCCTCCTGATCCTCTTCAGTTTCATCATCATCATCGTCATCATCCTCCTCCTCATCAACATATCCATCTTCTTCATCGTCATCATCATCACTTTTTACTTCAGCAGTCTTTTCCTCTTCTTTTTTATCTTCTGCTGCCTCACTGTCATCGTCACCTTCGAGATCATCGATTGTAGAAAGATCTTCGAAAAATGAATCCAATTCACTGTCACTCTCCTGCTCTCCATCATTTTCCATGAAAGAGTCGAGCTGCTCCCCAAAATCGTCACCAAAATCGTCCAGACCTTCCAGTCCGTCAACTTTTTCTTCAGCCATGTTTCACTTGCAGTTGTAATGTTTTTGGTGCATTAATTTTTCCTGTTTTAGCAAATCAGAGCTACTTCCCACTAGTATCTGTTTTATTGAGCAGATAGAAAAGGTATAAACCACGCAAAGTCAAATCTTCATGATAAATAACGTTTGACAGAATCGGTAAAACTTTTGCAGCCAAACCACCGGTGATTACAACTGTCGGTGTCGGTTGGCCTTGTTGTTCTATTTCATTTGTTATTCTTTTAATCAACGAATCTATCATTCCGCCGTAACCGTAGATTAGACCGGATTTAATACTGTCAGTCGTATTCTTTCCGATTACATTTTCCGGCATTTCAAGATTTACTTGAGACAGTTGTGCGGCTTTTGAAAACAGCACATCAGCAGAAATTAATAATCCTGGGCAAATCACACCTCCCTGAAAAACTCCTTCCGCAGTGACTACATCCAGTGTAGTTGCAGTACCACAATCAATGATGATCAGTGAAGTTTTATATTGCTGGTATGCGGCTGAGGAATTAATCAGTCTGTCCTCACCGACCATAGCCGGTGTTTCAGTATTTATTTCAATACCAAGATTCCGTTCGTGACTGACCTTGATTGGAGGTTTTCCCGTCAAATTTTCAAGCAGTATCATAAAAACTTCTGTCAGTTCAGGAACTACTGAACTAAGCACTGCGACTTGCACCTCTTGCAAACTGAAATCGCATGCGAAAAGCATACCCCGAACAAGTATTTCATATTCATCGACACTCTGATGAATACCGGTATGCAGGCGCCAACTCTGTAATATTTTTGAATCTTTGACTAAGCCAAGTACTACGTTACTGTTACCTATGTCTACGGCTATAATCATTACTCTTCCTCTCTTATTTCAAGAATGTCTCCGGAAACATGCGTCATGATCTCTCCTGTTTCTGTCCGGATCTGCAAATATCCCTCCTTCGTTAATCCTACAATAGTACCTACGGTTCCTGAGCCTTTTGTCTGTTCTTCTATGTTATTCAAACTACGTACCTTCCTGCCTTTTGCCTGCGAGCGTTTTAACCATTCATTCAGAAGTGCACTGCGGGCGTTTATTAGATAGCCAACTTCCCTGTTTGCTGTAGTATTATTACTGAATTCTGCAAAACAACATTCCAATTCACTTAAAAGTAACTGAAATACTGTTTCATTTTCAAGAGCAGGTTGATCTTCTGTTCCATTAATCACATTTGAGTTTTGATAAATTTCTGCTTCCAGAGTAGTCACAAGTTTCTGTAGTTCTTGCGGATATTCTTTGAGAAAACCTTTAGTGTTTAAGCCTATTCCGAGGATCAATACAGGAAAATTCTGTTGCGGAATTGTGATTGTTTCAAGCAAAATTCCACAGATCTTTTTCCCGTTCACCAGTACGTCATTCGGCCATTTAAGGCGGACTCCCTCTATATAGTTCTCTAGAACACGAGCGACTACAATTCCGGCCAGTAAAGCAAATACCTGCACTTCTCCAAGCGCTAAGCCTGGATGCAGGACAACCGAAAAGGTTACATTTTTGTCCGGAAGTGATACGAATTTCCTTCCGGCTCTTCCTCGTCCTGAAGTTTGCATTTCTGCAATGACAACCAATCCGTGCTCTTTAAGCAACTCACTATTGTCTTTCAAATATGTATTTGTTGAACCAACTTCGCTCAGACGTATAATTCTTTTGCCAATTGTTTCAGACATTCTGTTAACGTAAGAAGAAATTGTGAATAATTAAATTTGTAACTTTACCGGTTGCGGCATTTCTGTCAACTGAGACCACAGCTCTCACTTCGGCTTTCACGTTATCTATTTCAGTCATGAGCAAGATTTCATACCAGAAACTGTAGGGAATGAAAAAATCACCGGATCTGCTGTCGTATTGAGTAATATTGCTTAGCTTATTTTTTATATCTTCACTTGTTTTAGAACGTGGTTGTTTTGTGAGTTCTGCTGCAATTTCTTGTCTTTTTTCAAAATAATCCTGTGCATAAATGTCATCGTAACTTTTTGCTGAGTAGTTTATAAAATACTCAGTGTTTTGATTAAACTGCTCCAGAAACTGCTCAATTTCTTCAAATGTTGCTAAGTTGACATTTATACGTGGTTTAATTTTAGAAAAATCTGCCTGAGTTTCATACTTGTTACCTACAGGAAAGGTGGTGAATCCCTTTTTCCATTGATCAAGCGGAATCCGTTTACCTTTAACCCCGCTGATTAGTTGGACTTCACTCAACTTGTCGAGGAAACCGTTTTTTATTTCAAAATACGGATCTGCTGAAATATATGAATTTTTCTCCGCACCTAATGTACTGTAGATGGATGAATCATAAATTTCGTCATCTTTATCCAGCCAATCGAAAATTGCCGCATAAATTTTCAGGATATCAATGGTGTTTAATTGAATATTATATGATGGAACACTGCTTCCAGGCTGATATGTAGTTGCGCTATTCCCCTTTTTGAGAATGTTAATGAATTGATTTGCCAGTCGGACGTCCCCTTTCATCTCAGGATTAACTGTTCTAAACGGTGGCCTTTGTATCCGGTTCAGGTTATAAAGATGATCAATAGGTCGGATGACCGGTGTATAAAAAGAAACTTCCGGAAAATCTGCAATTACTCCTGCAGGCAAGCCAACGGGTTGGGGTGGATTCAAAAAAGATATCTCATTGCTTGTAGCACCCAGTCTTAATAAATCCTTTAAATATACTGTGAAAAATTTTACCTCATCCTGTCCTTTTAAACCTTCTAAAACTGCCTTGAACA
>Ga0209047_1000497_pt1 | contig 34381 bp, 42 predicted proteins | sample SaaInlV_165m_DNA_3_FD_184681 | JGI IMG/M metagenome (GOLD analysis project Ga0209047, IMG submission 184681) | Marine microbial communities from expanding oxygen minimum zones in the Saanich Inlet - Saanich Inlet SI037_S3LV_120m_DNA (SPAdes)... | ecosystem: Environmental > Aquatic > Marine >...
ACTGAAAATAAACTTCCTCGTTAATGTCATCAATCTTTAGCATATGACATATAATATTTTGTGTTATATAAGTCTATGCTTGGTTAGTACATTCGCAGCCGTCTACTGAACACTGAGAACCTGAATGCTTACTTGCACTGTGTTCACAAACTTCACAAGAGCCACTTGGTATCATCACTATATCTGTCATCAGTAAGACTCCTCTATGGTAAAATTAAATGTCTCACTTTGGTCAGATATCTGACCAGCAGAGTTTAAGAACTCTATCTCTCCCTCCCAAACACCTGCGTTTGCTATTGCTGTATTTGATGATGTCAATTGATATGATATCTGACCTGCTGCCCTGTCTGCATATGTAGCAGCACCATCAATTATCAAAGTTCCATCAGGCTGCCATACTTTCCATTTGGCAGTAGCATAAGTTGCTGTACTACTCATGTTTTTAGCAGTACCACTAGATGTTGTAACATTCATTATCAATGTTGATGTTGCACCTGATTTTACGTTAAATTCAATCAGTCTACCTGTAAGATTCATTGACATGACTATTTTAAACTTTCATTATATAAAAGGATTGCTAGTCCATGCCTCCAGTCTCTTCATTATCTGTGAGTCTGATTGTATTATTAGTTATACCAGTTCCTCCACTTTGGAAAACTGTTACCACAAATAACCATAATTCTGCTCCTCTTACATGTAATGTGTGATTTACAGTCTTAATAATTGAACGTAGTCTTGAAGATACATCATTAATATTAATAGTATCATTAAAGATTTTAACGAATCCCATGAATCTTTGTGATGATGATGTGACATTGGATATTTCATTAATCATCTTGACAATTATTCGTAATCTCTGTCTAAATGATTGAATATTAACAGTACTTGTAACTACACGGAACATATTTTTAGTTTGATGTAATGATGATTGTACATTAACAGCAGTCGTAAATATCTTAAGTAATACCCTAACCCTCTGTCTAAACGACTGTATGTTCATGTTATGATCAACTATCTTTAACAATACCTGTTTGTTCCATAGTGATGATGGTATGGATACTATGGATACAATACTTCGTGTCAATACTGATATATGTATTACATTTGATGTAACATTCATGCTATGACTGACTAACTTGAGTATTTCTCTTACTCTTTGTCTAAATGACTGTACGTTAATACTACTATTAACCATCTTAAGTAGTGACATTTTTGTGACATAATCCCTTGTGATATTGACAGTAGAATCAAATGACCTCATTATACTTTCCAATGTATTAACATTATGACTAACATTGATTTGTGTTGACAAGTATCTATTCAATGAGAGGGTTTTTAGATATGCTCTTGTAATATTGACACCACTGTTCACTATTTTCAATATCTCTTTTGCATATTCTCTGAATGACTGTATGTTTTGATCCTCATTTAACATTCTAAGTAGTGATTGTTTGGTAAAGTAATCTCTAGTCACATTGATATCTGTATTACTCCACCTAACTAAACCGTGAATAACACTAGCTTCTGTAATACCCCTTTGGAATACATTATGTTGGAATAAATTCTGGAATATTGTATTGATATTAAGACCACCAACAATGTTCATATTAGTATTAATAATCTTTAATAATATTCTTATTCTCCTTCTGAATGATGATACATTAACATCCTCGTCTAATGATCTTATAAGTGATCTAAGACTAACATAATCTCTATCTATGTTTACATCAGTTGAAAATATTCTTTTTAATACTCTTAACACGATTGGTTCATCTGAATTAACATTGACTGATGAATTAAAAATTCTTAGTTTTATAAATGCAGTATTTGCAGCTGATGATATATTAATGTCACTATTGAATATCTTTCTAAGTGACTGTAACAAATTTACTTCATGATCAATATAAATATCCTCGTCAAACACTTTTAGCAATAATCTTAATTTTTCTCTGAATGACTGTACATATACATCATCATCAACTGCTCTTATTAATGAACGAAGAAGTGAATAGTCACTATCAATATTCATATTGGTATCATGAATCTTTAACCTACCTCTTAATGAGTAATTGTCTTTGGTAACATCAACATCATTATTAACAACCTTCAAAAATCCAAGGAATACAAATGCTTCCTTTACTACATGAGTATCAAATATACTGTTTTGATATACATTGTCTTGGTAAATAGAGTCAGCAACTGTAGGAGATGTTATTTTCATTATTCTGTTTACAACCCTTCTTAGTACTGATACATGTGGTGTACTTTCCTCTATGTGATTTGCAGTTATAGTTCGTCTTATGATACGCTTTGGCTGGAATGATGTTCCCTGAAATACACTACCCTGAAAAACAGCCTCACTAACACTCATATCAGTGTTAAATATATATTGGAATATATTACCCTGAAAAGGGCTAGTCATTATAATTCAGTCCAAGTGTTATTATATAGAACGTATGATTTATTGGTATCAGTTTCATAGAAAATTGAGCCATCTACTACATTATAAGTTCCCACATATCTAATAATAAGTATTCCAGAACCTCCAGCAGCTCCTTGACCGTTAAAACCACCAGCTCCACCTCCACCACCTGTATTTACTGTTCCTGCTGTTCCAGATTGATATCTTGCACCACCAGCTCCACCTCCATGAACACCTGCTGCTGATGCATAAGAGTTTTTATTGCTACCAGAAGATCCACCTCCACCTCTATATTCATCTGAACCTGTTCTAAATGAATTTGCTAATCCATTACCTCCAGAAGTTCCAGCAGCTCCTTGACTGTTACTTCCACTTGTTCCAGCACTACCAGCTCCACCACCAGAACCTCTAGAACTAGCTCCAGCATTTTGATATTGTGTTACACTATTTCCTGTTGCTGTACCTGAATTTCCACCAGAAGTAAAACCATTCCCACCTGTACCACCAGAACTTGCAGTTATTGATTCAAACACAGTTGTATTTCCAGCACCATTTATTGTTACACTTTTTGAACCTGTTGATAAAGTATGACCTGTTTTTACACCGTAACCTCCTGCACCCCCACCTGCTCCACCATTCGATGATTGTGCATTTCCACCTGTACCACCACCACCAATAATTAAAATATCTATATCTGTTGCATCTGTTACAACTAAAGATCCAGTAGACAAAAATGTATGGGATTTATAATTAACACCAGCAGATGAGTATGTATTTTCTGTACCACCACTAATATCTGGATATGATAATAATGCTATCCTCTCTGCATTAGTTCCTCTTATCCTATTACCTGCAAGATAATCCACCATGTCTATACGTTCACTCCCATATTAGATAAAGATTCTTGGCTCAATTTACAATATCCTCTGAAATATCATTTTGTAATGTTTCTAGATTAGATTTACTATTCTTATAAGTTTCTGGATTATTTGTCATTTGTGCCATCTGCATTTCTGTTTTCCATCTATTTTCATACATCTCAAGATGATGTGCTGAAAAATCATCAATGTTTATATTTGGATCTTTTTGTAATTGTTCTTTCTTTATTTTTTCCCAAAGCTTTAACTCTCTTATTCTATCCTTAGCGTGTAATGTCATATTGTATAATTCAAATTCCTTTTGTTTAATATCACAATTTTTTATTCTAGTCAATGCCATTCCTTTTTTAGTTGTCTTGTCTATTTCATCTAATTCAATTAAAAGCAATTCCTTTTTTCCTAATTCCTTTTCATATTGGAAAGCAAGATTAATTAATTCCTGATAAAAAACTGACTGCTCTCTAACAGATTGCCAATATTTTGAACTTGGAGTTGGGAATTTGACATCATTTAATACTGAATATCTCATTTCAGTTTCACTTCTCCAGATTTGATTAACTTGGTATGTTCTTTGTAGTTCTTGATTCATATTCATTAGGGAAGATAAATCATCTTTATTCAATAAATGAAATTCATTTATTTTTTCTATTGCTGTTTCTACCGTGCTGTGCAATCCCCTGCTCCTGCTCTTTTAGCTGTTGTTAAGGCATTTTTAGATACCCAAGAAGTTCCATTCCATAACCATGTAGTATCATAATTTGTACCTGATGATATATATCCACCCATAACTAAATGTTCATCTCTATCTCCACCACCACCAGCAAAGTAATGAGTAGTTGAAACTGATAATTCAGTTGTATTAGTCCAAGTTGTACCGTCATAAGTTCCACTCATAGCAGTTGCTCCACCTGCTATATGAGCTGAATTACTTGCAGAAGCTCCCATATTTTGTCCATAAGATGCTGTCGGTAGAACTGTTTCCGTAGTAAAAGTAGTACCATTATAAGAATCTACTGATGTTGATGGAGCTGAAGAATCATATCCCCCTGCAATTAACATTGAATCTGATTGTCCAGCTCCACATGGGTGTTCCCTTGCTGTATTTGCTGTAACTCCTGCACTCCATGTAGTACCATTAAAAGTTGAACTAGAATTTAAAAGAGTACCAGCATTATTACGACCATAGGCTACTATCATATCATTATATGAACCAGCAGTTGCAGTTGTGTCTCTCCTTTGAGTATCTGTTGATATTGCTGTAGCCCAAGATGAACCATTCCATGTTTCAGAATTTTCAACATTTTGTGAACCACCTATTGTAAAATTACTAGCATTTCCAGTACCAAAAGTATACAGTCTAGCTGTACTTATAGAAGCAATATTTGTCCATACATAGTTAGAAGATGTTTGGGCATTTGTTGTTGCACTTGATGTTCCACCACCAGCAGTCATAGCACTACCTGATGTTACTTGTCTATCTTTAGTCCAAGTAGCAGGTGTTGTTGATATAATTTTATACATATAATCAAAACTTCTATCTGTAAAAGAAGAACCATCATCGTCTGAATATTGTCCTGTTTCATTTGCAAGAGGATTGTTTCCTGATTGGTCACTTGCTATTCTTACTGCATCTGATATTGTACTTCCATCTGCCCATCTTATCATAATTCTATCATCTGCTACAAGTGTTCTTTCTGTTCCTGCAACACTTGGTGTAAAAGTGTACCAAGCATAACTTGTTGTAAGACTTGTTGCAGGTAATGTGCCATAAGCAACTGCTGATGATTGATTTCCTGCACCTACAAAACATTGAAGGTTTGTACTACCTATTGTACTTGTATTACGTTTTAAATAAAATGCTACACTACTTACTTTTTTTCCGATTTTAGATGAACCTGAGGTAAATTTTTGAGCTACAATTTCTACATCATTAAATAATTCCCCTGTACCACTTTCTGTTTCTTGACTTAATGTTTCACTTGATTCAGCATCAAACCAAAATCTCTTAGCAGTATCTTTCTCTACTAGAATGGAATTGTCTTGTACGTCAGTTGGTTTAATATTATCTACATTTCTAGTTAAGACTCCAGTTGTACCTGTTCTTGTTCCATTAATACTACCTACTTGATCTGTTAATGTTGATCCTGTTTGTGCGAAATCATAATGATGTGTTAAGTTTGTTTGTGAAATTGAATCAATTTTAGCAGTATTATAAAGTGTTAATACTTCACTTGCAGTTAATTCTCTTTGCCATAATGAGAAATCTGCAATATTGGATTGTCCACTTGCGTGAGTTGCAAATCTAAAATCACTACTAAGATCAATATCAGATGTAGAAGTTCCTGTTGCTCTAGATACACCATTAACATAAATTGTAAATGCACCACCACTAGATCGTGTTACTACTATATGATCCCAACCACCGACAGTTGGGGAAACACCTGAATTAATTTGAAGTACACCATAATCTACCCAATAATATCCAGCAGAACCTTGAGTTCCTGCTAGGAAGAACCCATTATCAGGGCTAGAATTATATTTTTCATAAACAGTTACAGAATTTGTATCATCAGCTTTATGCCATACAGCTTGTGTCCATGCACCTGTTCCCTCATTACCTAAACTACTACCCATATTTACAAGTTTACTTGTATGTAATTGCCAATAACTATCTGCGAATGTGCTAGTATCTACAATTCGTTTACTATCTTTGTATTCTATGGTCATGTTCCTTCCTCCTTCCATACGTTGTCAGTAGATGTTACATCATTGTAAAACTTCAAATCATCAATAGTAAAATTTAATGTTCCACTAAAACCTTCAACATATTGAGATACTTTAATATATTTTGTTCCTGTTATATTTGAAAGATTATTTGAAGCTTCTGTAATTGTAGGTGTATCAGAATAATCTGCATTATTATAAATATATGTTTTAAAACTTGTATTTCCATCTCTAATCAATTTTATGTATTTTGTTCCTGATGTTACTGTAACACCTGTTCCAACATATTGTGCTGTTGTATTGTTATTATTGAAAGATTCGTGAGCATTAATATCACTTCTTGGACATATAGTGAAATCTACTTCATCAATATTTGCAGGTTCGCCAACTGTTGTTGCACTTGCCAATCCAATATAACATCTATGTTGATTTCCTGAATTGGTATTAACAGCATAAGGGGAAGCAATATCTAAAGTAAAAGTCATTACCCATGATGTTCCAACTGTTATTGAATCGTTTGCAAGTAGGTCATAAGTCATATTTGTTTGTATATTATCTGTATCTGATTTTACATTTAGTTTGTTTGAACCAATATTAAAATAAGTTGGGTTTCCACTAACCCACCCTGTACTGCTTGAGAAATTAAATTCTTTTGTCATTGGATCAGAATAATGATACATCTTTCGTGTATCGGTTTCTTCAAATCTGCTTCCTACTTGGACATTGGTTGGTTTACCACCTGCTGAAGTATCATAAGTATTACCACTTGTAGCAAATTTAATAATTACAATACCTGAACCACCATCACCACCTGTTCCACCAAGTGAGTGTTGTCCACCACCACCACCTGTTCCATCAGTTCCAGATACCCCTGCTGTACCACCACCATGAGAAGCAGTTCCACTAGGAGTTGAACCTTCACTTCCACCTGAACCACCACCAGCATAACCAACTGACGTTCCAGTAATTGAAATATCTAACCCTGCACCACCATTACCAACGGTATTGCCACCACTACTTGATGAAGTAATACCGATAGTACCTGCACCACCTGCACCACCACCACCTGAACCTGTCCAATATGATGAACTACCAGATGATGTTGATGAAGCTGTACCACCATTGTTTCCTTGTCCAGTAGTTCCTTGTCCAGTAGTTACACTGTTACTTGGAAATGACAATCCAACTCCACCTCCAGAACCTCCATTTTGACCGTCAATATCCCAAGATTCACGACCTCCTCCACCACCAATGGCAGTTAATGAGTTAATTGATGAATCATTACCATTAGATGCTGATGTTCCAGAAACAGCACCATTTCCCCCATCACCTACAACAACTGAATAAGTGCCACTTGCTAAATTAGAAAATGTGCCTTGTAACAATCCTCCAGCTCCGCCACCGCCACCTGATTTTGTGCCTCCCCCACCACCACCAGCAACTACGAGATATTCCACATTGAATGAGGAAGTTGGTGTGAATGTTCCTGACTCTGTAAATGTGATTATAGTATTACCTGCTGATGATGATGTATCTATTGTTCCACGATTAGAAACTACTGGTACATCAGAACTTGTTGCTTGAATCCTTCTACCTGCGTGATATGTTATTGCCATCAGTCAATCAATCCACCTATGCAATTTGAACCTCGACAGCGGCTCCGTTCTTCCAGATCTTTGTAAATACGCCTTCGTTGTTGGCATCTATCTTCTTTATGTAAATGTCTCTTGTACCTACACCCACGGTTCCGAAAGATGATGCTGTGCCTGTATAGGTAGTAGTTTGAGTATTTGAAAATTCGTGAACAATCGTTGCTCCTCCACCTGCTGATTGCCATTGACCATCACCTCTAAGGAATGTTGTTGAACTTGGTGTTCCTGATGATGTGGCTATTCCTGCTATTGGTAATCCAGTTGCATTTGTTAATACACCTGATGCTGGTGTTCCTAATGTTGGCGTTGAAAAAGTTGGTGATGTTAATGTTTTATTAGTTAATGTTTGTGATGTTGATAAATCTACTGTTACTGCTGTATCTATTGCTATTGTATTTCCAGTCTTTGTGATTCCTGTTCCTCCTACAAGATCTCCTACTCCTGAGAATTGTGAGAAAGTTAATACTGTAGTGCCTACTGTAATTGGATCATCTGTAGTTAATACAAATCCTTGACCTGCTAAAGTTGTACCCTCAGTAATTAAAGTGTATAAACCTGCTGTTACTTCAACGTTTGCATCTGCATCAGTTGATCTTGCCCATGCTCCTGCTGCTGAAACATAGATACCGTTTTGTGATCCTGTTGTTTGATTTTTAACTAAAACTCTATCTGTTGTAGTTGTTACTCCATCGATAGTTTGTTCTCCACTTAATGTAATGTTTGCAGTAGTTGCTACTCTACATGAATCTTTTGCGTCTAATCCTGCTTGGGCTGCATCTACTTGAGATTTTGTTGCTGCGTCCTGTGCTGCTGTACCATCTGCCAGTCCTGTTAATTTTTGTGAGTTAAATGCCACTGATGCTGAAGGTGCTGTCATGTTTGCATAACTTAATGGATCTGTTGCTAATTTTGCGATTGCAATATCTCCATCTGCGATTGCTGTGGCGTTACCTGTTGAGGTTACGATTCCTGTCAAGTTTGCGTTGGTTGTTACTGTTGCTGAATTACCTGTACAACTTGCTGAACTGCCTGTTGTATTTTGATTCAATGTTGCTACACTAACTACACCTGCATTGGTCATTGTAGCATCTCCAGAAAGTGCTGCTGCTGTAAATCCTGTTCCATCTCCAATAAGAATTTGAGTATCTGCTACTGCTTTATCTGATGGCACTCCTGATGAATTTGCATCTCTAACTTTAATTGTATTTGCTGCCATATCTGCAAGTTTGGTATTTGTAACTGATCCATCTGCCGTGGTTCCTCCACCATATCCATACCAATAATTTCCTTTTCTAATTAGGATTGTAGGTTTGGTTGTAGATAATGTTTCATTTGCATCACTAATAGTTTTTATGTGACCATCTGCTGATGGACTTGAAGTATTTGTTAATGTAATTGTATCTCCTGTATCTGCAAAAAGATATATCAAATCATATTGACTTGTGTTTGCTATTGCTAATTTATCTAAAGTATCTGTAATTCCTGCCTCTGCTGCTGCAACTGTAACTGAATCTGTTACTGTTAATACACCTGAGGCTATTGTTACTGTTGCTGTTGTAGGTGTGTTACCATACATTCCTGATTGTGCAGGATCTTCATTCCACTCATTAGTTCCTACTGGAGAAGAGCCATCATCAGGATAAGTGGTAGTATTGACTTCTGTTGCGTGCTTGTAGATTGCTTTACGTGCCATCAGTTATTACCTCGTATCTCTTCCTTATTAACCTTTGTTAATACAAAATTAACCTTCTCATCAAATCTTACTTTATCATCAAGTCCACCTGTTGCTTTTGGGAACTTCATACTAATTCTTTCTAACAAATTAAATATGCCTCCCATAGATAAGCCTTTAGGCAAAGGGTTATACTCCGTTAAATGTATGATTTACGAAGAGTTTTAGTGTATCAGTGCTTGTTTTATGGAATGTTGCAGGTGATGTAAAGTTCCAGTGTGTCAAGATTTTGGTTGCACTTACTGGTGATGTTTGTCCAACATCATAAATTGCTCCACCTGTAATTGGGTTTCCTGCTGATGTGTCAATTTGGTTGGTTGCCCAATCAAATCTATAAGATATTGCATCTGCTGAAGCACCTGTATTATCGGAATCCTGATCATTGGTTAATGGGTAGGTTGCTGTTAGTCCTCTAACTGCACCTGTAGTTGTAATTGGACTGCTTACTTGACCATATGCATCTGTTTTTGCAATGGTATCTGCTGAAGCAGGGTTTTGTAGAACGCATGCTGAAGCATGAAAGTTTTCATTTGTTGCAGGATTTTCTTCTGCTGACTGTTTAGCGTAAAATATATCACCGTCATTAGTGACTAGGTTTGAGCCATACCACCAGTCTTTTGAACCGTCTTGATGAGTGACTACTACACAAATATTATTTTTTGGATCTATTTCTGTTGGAAGTTGTTTGCCGTTACCGTGAATTAACATGTAATATGTTTAATATTGAAGTATTTAAATATTATTGTCTTTGAATAAGACAGTAATCTTTATTATGGGTTCAAATTGGTATCTGTGACTAGGTTACTGATTGCCTCTGCTGAGGTCTTTTCAATATCAAATGCGTCCAATAGGAAGTCACCTGTCTCTATGGTTGTTTTACCTTCTGGGTAAGTCCAAGTTATTGATTTTATTGTGGTACTGACATCAAGATTTTTAGTGGTATTTGTTACCTTTACCTTGAAATTCTCTCTAACAAAATCTATCAAAGCAGGAGCAACTATAGTATATCTGGTATTAATAACTGCATGTTTTGTAAGAAATTTATTTCTAAAAATTATTGCTGCTGCTGCATCAGTAATTTGTGGTGTAAATATTCTTTTTGAGTATAATCCTATAAGATTAATAGAAGTTGTATCAGAATCGTGTATTATATTAAAACTACCTGATATTCTGGTTGATACATATAAATCGTTTACAGTCATACTATCATCATATCCATCAGCAGTTACATCATATAGTTTACCAAATTTCAATGTATCAGTTAAATCAATATCATTATCTTCTATAATACATTTACCTCTTGGTGATACATAAAATGATTTATCTACTATAGTCATTAACTGATTAATAATTTCTAAGAAATTACCTGATCCTTCATAAGAGTTTATTGTATTTGATACTGAAGTTAGATCTCTTACACTTAATTTAAAATTAGGTGAATTTATAAGTGTTTGATTAAGGTGAGCAAATATTGATCTTATAATTTCTACAGAGGAACAAATAGTGAAAGTTTTACCAGATCTACTTGGACTTGTTGCAGGACTTAAATTTCTATACCATTCACCAGTAACATAAGTACTTCCACTAGGTAATATTATATCACTTATAACTGAATCTATTATGACTTTACCAAATCCTTTTACATATATTTTCTTTTGATCTATACTAGATTCTATTTTCCATACTGTTCCTGCAAGTTTCATGATCAAAGGTATAGGTCTTGATGAAAATATTTGTTTGGAACTTTCTGAGTCAAGTACATTAGAATATATTCTTATAGAATATAATTTTCCTTCAAATTTACTATTTGTTGATGTAACAGTATTAGTACTCCATGCTGATGCTTTTGATCCTATAGTTGCATCAGTTGGAACTGAAAAAGAGCCTGATGATTTTGGATATGAAGCAGTTCCAGTATAAGTTCCATTGGGTGCTCCAAAAGGAATACTCTCTGAACCATTAACTAACCATAAATTAAATGTTATACCTTTTCTTTGTAATCTCACAAGACATGGTGTATCAGCTTGACAGTATGATGCAGAGCCACCATCACTACCTGAAGTAGAAAATGATTTAGATCCTACTCCTGAAGTAGTATTCTCAATGGTTGCGATTGCATAAAATTGATTAGAAGTCATACCTAATTTAATTGTTATGCCTTCACCAGAACTATTAATTTTTGAAAATATAACTCCACCTTGTTCACCGTCTTCTGGTTCAACCCAACAAAATATATCAAAATCTCCTGAGAAATCTAATGTATTGGTAGTACCGTCTTTAAGAAACTTGTTTGGAATTATAGCACCTTTACCATTACTTGTTGCAGTAGCACCGTAAAATCCTTTGAATTTATTATTTGCAGTTGTAGTTAAAGTATAATCCAATCCATCATAATCTGTAAATCCAGATAAAGTACTATGTGTTTGATTTACAGGATCATTGTTATATCCACTTTCATCAAGACATGAGCCTTGAAACAAATAAGCACCTCTCAAATGTGTTGCATCTGCTACGTCTTGTATGTATTTATATTCATCTCCTATAAGTGATGATATTCTTGAAGGAACTTTGAATATACCAGAATCTACTGCTCTTAACCCATCTCTTGCTATTTCTGCATGATCCATAGGAACAGTGGATACTACTCTTACATCAGAACCTCCAATATCTTGAGTGTCTTCTTTAACAAGTTTAGCAAAAGATTTCAAGTAGAATCAACTCTTACTCTCTCTGAACGTATGCCTGAACCACCTGTATTTTTAGCAACTATGAAGACATAATATTGACCTGTTAATGATGTTGCAGTAAATTGATATTTACCATTTGTTATACTAGCAGTTGCAGCAGCCTGCGTAACTTTATGATAACTTGTAACAGCATCACCAACTTTTTGATAACCCAAAGAAAATGATATAATATTAGTTCCACCTGATCTTACAGGATCAGTCCATCTATATCTTATACTTCCTGATGCAGGACTACTTATCTCTAAACCTGTTACCATTTCAGGAGTATCTGCATCATATATTGACATTACATTTCCTACTAAATAGTCTACATTAACAGTCCATACTACAGGAGAACCTGAATCTACAGATGTTGAGATTGATTGTATAGATCCTGCACCTTCATAAAATATTGAGTCAGTGGTAGTGTCTATAATTCTTAATAGAAATGTATCTGTAATTGATCTTGATTCAAAGTTACTAAGAAAAGAATCTACTAACTTTATATTATTGGCTTCAACTTGGTCAACATAAACATAATCAGTTTCAGTTCCATTATTATCATACTTATCAACGTCTATATGATCATCTTCTTCCAATATTTCATCTAATGCTATACCAGTTACATTAGCTAATGTGACCAAGTTAGAATCAAATTTACAACCAAATCTTATCTGTTGTGAGTTACCTTCCATTTTTACCAATATATTTTCTGTTGATTTATCTTCAGGTAATGGCATAGGTGATATGGGTGTGTTTAAATCTATCCCTATAGTTTCAAATGTTTTAGCTTGAAATCTATCTATTCTATAAGTATTTGTTTGAGTTGTGCCACCTTGAGGAAGATATGATTCAGGGTGAATCTTATACAACTCTATCATTATATCAGTCATAATTTAGCCTTCCTCGTACTACTTGTCTCTATTGCTTTCATTATTGTTCTTTGAAATTTAAGCATATCTCTATCTGAGTATATGTTACCATTAACTGTTACGTTTACTGTTACGCCTGAGTCACCTCCACCACTACGTCTTCCCATTTTAGACATAGGTGTAACCATTTCAGATCCTCCTTCTCCAAATACATATCTTCTACCTGATTTACCGAAACCTCTAACCTCTTCACTTATCATTCCACCAAATGCATGTCTTCTACCACTATTATTCCTTCCTCCTGTAACTGGTGCTGCTAATGTTTCAGCTAAACCGACTAACTGTTGACCTGTTGACTGTTCACCAAATCCTACAAAGTCTAAAGCACCTTCAGTCAACCAATCAGGAATACCTATTGCTGATCCACCTTCACGAACACCCTTGTTAAAAGATTTGTAATGATCAGGTGCTATGGCTTGTATTGCAGTTCCTAATGCGTCTATTCCCAATAACACTTGACCTACTATAGGTATAGCTCTTGTTGCTATTTTTGCTGTTGTTGTGGCTGCTATTTTACTTACTGCTTTTGTTGCTGCACCTGCAACTGGTTTTGTTATAGGGCTAGCAGCACTTTTAGCTACATTTGCTACTTTAGCATTAGTTCCAAGAGACACTGCATTGGCTGCTGCAATAGCTTTATCTGCTAATTTAAGACCACCTTTACCAACTTTTACTGCAAGTTGTGCAGGTAAACTCATAACAGCATCTACTGCCTTTATACTTTTAAGTGCAACATTAACAGCTTTTGTAGATGCCTTGATAACGGGTGCAGGACTAGGTACTTTTGTATTTAACCACGGGGTTCTTGGTTTTGTAGTTTTAGGCAAAGTTGGTGGTGGTTTAGTAGCTGCATTAATTGCTGCCTTACCCTGTGCTCCTGTTAAAGTTTTAGTACCTAAACCTGCTTGTTTAAGAATTGACTTACCCTGTGCTCCTGTTATAGGAGTTTTAACTTTAGGAGTAGGAGTTTTAACTTTAGGAGTAGGAGTAGGAGTAGCAGTAGCAGCAAATGCCTTTGGAAATCTTTTAGTAATAATATCTGTAAGAGATTGAATTTTTAACCCTACTTTAGTTGTTCCATCTGGTGTTCCTATTGGAGTTTTATTTGGAGTAAGTGTAGGATCAAGTTTTCCAACAATAAACTTACCACTTGTTTCTACTGATTTAACAATACCCTCTCCTATATCTTCAATAGCTTTGGTTGAATTATTTAATTGATTTGCAGCATTTAAGAACCACGGATATACAGTTTGATAAAATGGTATGATAAACTTTCGTAACAACAATATTAATATTGGTCGCATGAGCATGCCGAAAAAGTCACCTATAGGTCTAAGTACAAGCATAATACCAAAGTTAAGTAATTTTAACATCTGTTGCATTAACGGAGATGAATCAATGATTTTAGCACCTAATCCTATTCCTGCTCCTGCAGCACCTATTCCCATTCCTACTGCTGCCATTTTACCTCTTCCAGCAAACATCTTATTCCATTTAGAATCACCACCAAAATTTTTCTCAAATATTTTATCTAATTTTGAAAACACACCAACAGTTCCACTTTGTTGTAACATACCAAATCTTTTACGTTCTGCAGGATCTTTATGAAATTGTCCACCTTGATTTGCTAATGCTTGTTTATCTTTCATGTTTTGGAATCCCATTCCACCTACAGATTGTAACATTGCCATTGCTGTTCCAAGAACTCCACCACCACCCATAGATTTAGTCATAACTTCTAGCATACGTCTTTGACCTTTCAAAGCATGGTCAGTTTGTAAAGCACCTTGTTTTTGTAACATATAAATCTTTGATTGTGATGTTGCAACCTCTATTTTTTTTCTTGCTTCAAGTTCAATAAGTTCTTTCTCTTGCTCAAATGAAATTTCTGTTACCATGATATATAACCTATTACTTAGATCTATTTAAATTTACACGTTCTTTACGTTGTTCGTCTTTATATTCAGATATAATTGTATTAAGATAGCCTATTGGCTGCGAGTCGACTTGGTCTTTCGTCCAACCGTATTCCCTTGCGAAGAAGTAGTAGAGATTTCCTGTGCCTCTGCTATATCCTGTCCCACGAAAGTCTCCACCCACTCTTCCAAATATTTCGCTAAAGGGTAGTCTTTCATGACCTCCTTCATGATGGTCTTTGCTACACTTGATTTAAGATTTCTAATTGAAGCAACTTCTTTTACTTTAAAAGGTGCTTTTGTAATTACTGCTGTTAATATTAACTGTCTATAAAGTGGCAAGTTAACCTTAGGTTCATTTACCTGAGTCATATCTAAACATTGATTTAGAATTGCTTCTAATTCACCAAATGTAATATCATCTTCGTATGATACAGTTTCTTTTGTATTATTGTCCCACGGGATCTCAAACGATTTAATCATATATATTGTGTATAATTGTTATATTAAAGTGTTATTGTTCTGCTGTTGCTGCAGAGGTTGCTACTACAGATATGGTCTTTGCTGTCCAACTAATGTCTTCAAATACTGGTTCTACTGGTTCAAGACCTGAGACACCATGATCATTTATTGCCAATCCTGTCAAGGTTATTACTATTTTTTCAGCAGAAGATTTTTCAAATGTTAATCTAAATTCTGTTGCTCCTCCACCAACTGTTTCTTGAGGAACTGCTGCTATCTGTGCAAGTAAATCATCTAGTAAATTTTTATTTAACCATGAGGCTTTGAATGAACCAGTTATATCCAAGACTCGTTTGTATGCTGCTGCACCTGAATGACTACCTAAACCATAAAGTAGTTCTGCATTTTGTGTAAGACTTAAACTTGCATCTTGACACTGTGCAACTAATGCTCCTGCAAAATATAACTCTGCGTGAGCGAATGTATATGGAAATTCTTCTGCTGGTTTTGTAGGTGTTGCTGTCAAGGTTGTTGATGGTGCTGTTTCTATACCGTAAGTAATATCTGCACTACAGTCTACTAATCCACCTACTGAAGCACTTATGGAAAGTGATCCTACAATTCCACCTTTTAATGTTCTGACTATATCTGCTGATAATCCGTCATAACCAACTTCTATTTGAATTGTTCTAGCTGTCTTAGGTAGTCCTGCACTTGCAGGATATGTATATGTAAATGGTGTTGTACCTGCTTTAGTTGGAGATCCTAAAATTGAACCAATTATCCACGGGCTTGAAAGTGTAAATGACATTGAAGCAGATCCTTGTTGTTGACCGTATGCAAATTTATCTACTGTATTTTGATTAAGTTTAGCTAAATTAACTTTATTATTTGTGAGTGTAAGACTAGACATTTTGTCTTGAAGACCGAATTTTTTATCTGCTACTTGACCTGAACCAGTTGCGTCTAAAACACCGTAAGTGTCTCCTTCCCAGCCGTATTTTACATATACATGAGCACCAGTTCGTACCATGATATTATTTAAACTATTACCTTATAAATATTATGGATTAAGTTTTCTGTACTTCATAACGATGGTATGCCTATAAATATTCCTATATAAATCATTATCATGGTTAGATTGGGTTAACATTAGATCCACATAATCAGTTCCTCGTATGTTTGCTTTCACTATTCTAAACACTTCATCTACCAAATTTTCATGATGTTGTAGATTTTTAAATGAATGTACCTCTATTTTAACATAAATAGTATGTAGAAAATCTTCACCATGTAGACCAAAATATTGTGGATCTTCATTGGTAGGAGTCACTAATATGAAATCACGCCTATCGTCCATAAAACCAGTGGTTCTTTCTTCCCATACGAAAGTTATATCTGGTTGAGATGATAAAGTCCAATTATCTACAATAAGATTCTTTGCAGTTTCTGCACTTTGATACATGTTGGAATTACCCATACTTTATATAGATTTTACAAAGTTATTAAGTTTGTCTTTATACACGGTCGTCAGTACGACTACTCGTAGGTTTTTTTCTTCTACCCTTATCATATCTATTATACCAACCACGAGCAATAGTAGTATTTGCTTTTCTCCAAACTTCATATTTAATCTGTCTTTCTGTTTGATATTTGGATCTATCCCCACGTTCTTTATACAAATCTGATTTTACTTGTCTTTTATTTTTTCTTGCCTTAGATATAGGTATTTTAGCACCTGCATTTTGTTTATATTTACCACTCCAACTTGCTGTATTCTGTCCTAAAGCATTAGCATATACTCCATTTGCTATCAAAAACACTGATCTGTCTATAAAATTCATTCTTCCTTTTACTGTTTTAATATTTAAGAAATCATCAAATTTATAAGATTTGAAAATACCTGTTCTAATAAACCAGTCTCTAATATTGTTTATATTTGGAAATTTAGGTGTTTTTATCTGTTGTTGTTTTATCTCATCAATCTCACTTAAAAATTCTTTATGTTTGTCAGATGTTTTTTTCTGAGATTCTATCTCTTCTTTTGAAGCAACTGTTTCTGTTAGATCAAGATTTAGAAATGCCTCATTAAACTTTTCCAATGCTGCTGTTAATACACTTTGTATTCTTTCATCACTATTTTCATCTAAATAAGATTTTATATTACCTTTGAATAAAAAACCTTCTCCTTCAAAAAACTTTTCAACATCTCTACCAGTAAATGATTTGAAATCTTTTTGTCCATGTTCTGTAGTACTTTGCTTTTCTCTAACATACCCTAAAATGGTTGATGCTTTTTGATCAATTCTTCCACTTTTTGTTTTGATTTTATTAGGTAATATATCTGGTCGTTGTAATTGATGTGGAACTTCTGCATGATATTGTTTTTTTAATGATTCATATTGTGGACTATCAGGGTGGTCTAACTTAACATGTTTCCAATGAGCCCGTGATATTTGAGGGTGATTACTAGAAAGCCAAGAATCATATCCTATTTTATCCTGAAAATAATACTCAAGAAATTTTGAATCAAGATTTAAAGTTACATTTTTTACTGATTTCCATACTTCCCCTTCTGTTCCATCTTTTTTATAAGGGGTTTTAGTAGGATCATATAAATTATTATAAGATCCACGAACTGAATATGTATTATATTCTAATTTAAATGGTACATAATCCAAACCTTGTCCTCTAAACATTTCTAATATATCTTGATTTGTTTGATCTACCAATGAATTTATTTTACTTCCAATTAATCTTGCATGCATTACTTTTTTTGTTTTAGAAGTAAGAGATCTATCACCTCTTCTAGATCCTTTAATTCTTACCATACTAAGGTATAAAGAATATTTCTTGTCGATTGTCTATACAGTTTTCAATATCAGCTCTCCAATCTGACTTAGATGCAGATATGTCTACACCGTTTGCACCAGTTGGTAGAATATCCATTCTGAAACTAGAGTTGATCAAATCTATTGCTGTTAGTTTAATACATGCGTCTTGTATATCATAAGGAACCGTTGGATCTCCATAACGATATGTTACTCTTATTCTGTTCTTTCTCATAATTGTAAATATATAACCACGAAAATATAACTTTCCATACTCCCCTTCAAGGTTATGAACTCCTGTATCATTTGTATGATCAATATAACTGTCACCTGTCCATATTTCTATTTTATCTCCTTCATCGGGATCTAAATCTGCAATCTGTCTATGTTTTAAAAATATTGGTGAACCCCAACCATAAGAATATAATAATGGTAAATCATGAATTTCCTTACCTGATGATATAACTCCTCCAAAATGGTGTCCTATTCTTCTGTCAAGTTCTTTCTCTTTCCTGAGGATAATTTTCTCGACCTGAGCCTTATTTGGAGTAGTAGTAGCAGTGATTGGAACACGAAGAAAATCAGAAACATCGGCTACTGTACAGTATGTGACCATAGTTTTATAAAGGTTACTTTGTATTTAAATTTTCTATTTGAAAACTACTATCCATTCGGCTGCATTAGTCACTTTTAGGAAAATACCATCTTCTAAACGTCTATTTATGTTAAAGACTGATTGAGTTGATGATCCAAATACCTCAAATTCAACTGTGCCTGCTGCATTAGTACCATTAATTACTTCTAATTTTGCTCCTGCATGTTCCTTAGTACAATATATAGCGACTATGACACCATGAGATCCTTTTGCCAAAGTATTAGCATTGAAGGAAACAACATTATGATTCTCTGTACCCATATTATATCATATATGAGGAATTATATAAACTTTATCAACTATAGAAATACATAGTATTAATTAACTGTTAGCTAACGTATGTAAAGTTAGCTAACTTAGCTTAATTAAGTTAATTAACTTTATAAAAAATAGAAAAAAAGAGACTAGAAACCTAGTACTCGGATTTTACAGGTCATACTGTTTGTTGCAGTTGATGCGTTTGCTAATTCTGCAAATGCTCTTGCTGCTGAACCTTTGGCAGTATGATCTTCACCATAACATTTAATCTTACCTGTTGCTGCTGCATTTGTTGCAGAAGGAACATATTGCAAAAGTAAACCTTTATTGCCATCGAAGATTTGTGCTCCGATAACAGTACCGATTCTACTACCTAATGAAAGATCTACGACATTACCGTTTGTAGCATAGTTATCACCTGCTGCATAGGTTATATCTACTACTACTGATTTCAATTTTGATGTCAGCTCACTTTGTATAGATAGTGTCTTGCCTGAAAGACTTTTATGTAAGGCATTTTGTGCGATTGTTATTGCCATCAACTTATATAAAAAAGACTATTATATATACTTTAATAACATCTAAAAATATAACTATCTGATATATAACACCCTTTAATATGGAATACTGGTACTGGTTTATTCCAACCATTTTCTCCATATATTTTACCAATCATGACTAAATCTAGATATGTGACAGATAAAATCTGATTTTCATCAAATGGACTTATTGTTGGTGCCATTACAGATTGTGTGTAACCTTGCATTGACCTGTTTAAGTTAAAATGTGCCAAACCTAAACCATGTCCAAATTCATGCACTATGATATTTTTTATTGTGTTCTCTGATAAAGGATAACTTTCTTGCACCATGTTAACTGTAGATGTAGATATATCATCACCTATAACAATCTTAGTTATGTTTTTTTGACTTTCTAAAAATACATTGATGAACATAAATTTATGCCAAGATGCATTAAAATTTAAACCTGTGTTTCCTAATGTTTTACTGTTTGATGTTTTTTCATAATTTATCATAATATTACATTGAGGATAATCTAATGCACTTGCAGTTTTATGGTCTTCCCAAGGTATTGTTTCTACAAGAACAGCCCAACTACCGTTAGGATAAACATATTCTAATTTTAATATCCATTCTTCTATTGCAGATATTGTTATGTATTTTAACTTATACCAATCATATAACTCAGGATTGACCTCAAACAAACAAACATGAGGATTAGTAGCATGTCTTAATTTTAATGAATTATATTTACTATATTCCCCATTTTCTGCAAATGAATTTAAAGGTACATTCATGAACAAAACCATAAATACAAGGATTATAACAGCATACTTCATATTAAAATAATGGGTTAAACCTATAAATATATTCTTAGTTTAGGGAGTTACTTGATATATATCTAAAAAAGTAAAAAATTGGATTTTGGTTTGACTAGAGTTTAATATCTCTGATCTTGCCTTGAGATTTGAAGTGACGACATACAGTTTCACCCATAGTTCTGTATACACCTTTCTCAACAAATGCATTGTTGACAAATGGATATGCAGGAGTTCTTCGGGTTGCTTCGTAATATTCGGTAGGAATTGCTACTTGGATTCCGATTCTTGGATAACCATAACCTTCTGCATCAGATGTATCTAATGCAAATAGTCTTCCAACTTCAGTGTTACCGTATGACGGTGCATCTTTTGTTGGAATGAATGGGACTCCATAGATAGAATCTACGTGAATACCTACTCCAGTGCCTTTGAAAGTTTGGATTCCGTTTACGTCGATTTGTACTAAGCTCTCACCGTAAGGGTTTGCAACTCTTACAGAAGGCATATACAAGCCTTGGATTTCGGAATAAACTTCGTGGGAACCTAAGAATACGTTTGGATCTTTACCTGCTGCAATACGGATCTTTCTAAGGAAAGTTCGTAATGTATCATCGGTAAGAACACCATCTGTTCCTATTGCTCCACCAGCGGATTCTACAGTACAATCAAATTCAGGCATTGCGTTGGTATCTCTATTGATATCAGCACTTGCTGCCCAAGGATTGTAGTGTTTTGAACCTGCACCACCGACAACTGTTTCTTCAGCGTTTGAAGAAATAATTCTGTCTAGTGACTCAAAGTCCAGTGTGCCTGCGAAGGCACCACCTGCTGCTGCACCAACCTCTGAATCTTTTAGCAATGCTCTATTGAGGAATTCTTTATGCTGTACAGCCATAAATAGTCTAAGACTACCTAAGCCTCCCCAAATATCATCTTTAGAGTGTGTTGCAAGCCATTCCATTACTTCAGATGCACTGAATGGCAACTGAGCTGTTTTTGGTTTTACATCAATCTCTTTAAGTTGAGGTTTGGTTGTTTCAGCAATTAATCCACCTTCTGCAGTTCCACCTAATACTGTATTAGAGTTTGTGGTATTAAGGACAGCTTTGTCAGTAATAACCCTCCAACCAGATTTGTCCCAAGGGACTTTTGGTAGAATACCGAAAGCGTTTGCCTCTAAGTTAAGTTGAGCCCATGCATAAGCACCAAATACGGCATTAAAAGTGCCTGCAGTTGATGTTGTGATTGGAGCGTCAGCTTTTCTGATGAGGTTTCTATTATATCCATAATAGAGTGCTTCAAGTTCGTCGATTGTTTGGATTTTAGGCATTTTAATAATACCCTCCGTTTTGTTGTGTCGTTTCTGGGCTTCCATAATCGCCTGCTAAGATTCTTTTTGCAACATGGGATAGACCTTCATAACCTTGACTTCTTGCGTCTTTCAAAACCATATTCAATTCTACGTCAGCAGATTTGTTTATGTTTTCAACAGAAGCACTTGGTCTTGGTGTTTCAGTGGTGAAATTGAAATTAGCTTTTTGTTGCATAGCTAATCCTGAATCATCACTTTCAGGTTTATCTTGACCAGATTTATCGTCATCTAATCCTGCTTGCACAGAATTGGATTGTAATGTATCTGGTACAGTTACATCAGCACCAATGTCCTCAGAATCTGATTCTTTTGGTTTGATATTTAACTGTGTTTTTGGTTCTTCAAAGAGAGCTTTTTCAACTCGTTCTTCGAGATTTGCTTGAGAATCTGACAGAGCTTTTACGTGCTCAGTTAGAGTAGACAAAGTTTCAATTAAAGCTTCGTCAAAAGATTTTTCTTTTGATTCATATTCTTCTTCTTCTTCTTCGTCTTTCTCGTCTTCATGATCTTCTTTTCTAAGTTCTTCTAAAGTCATGTATATTGAATTACATATAACAGGGTTTATAAAGATTGTGGGAACATTTATATTGTTATTCTTTTAGTCTATCGCCTATAGTTTGTCTAGTATCTGCTCTATAAGCATTTCTTCTATCACGTGCTAGTCTTCTATTCATACGTTTTCTTGCAGGAACTGCATCTGCTTCTGCCTGTGTTTTCCAAGCTTTTCCATTATGATCAATATATCTGGTATTTTCATCGGCAACAGGTGCTTCATTTTTAGATCCATCAGGTAAATCACTACCAAATGCTCCTACACCTCTGTTTGCTCTTATCTTTTTTACAACTTTAGGTTCTTGTGTTGTTCTTTTTGATTGTACCCTATCATCTTCAGGTCTTGGTTGTACTAATGTTACTTGAGTACTGTCGCCTGAGCCTTGAGTATGTCCATGATCTGATCCTAGACCTCTTGAGCCTAAACCACCTGAAATTTGTAGTTTTTTAAGTTCATATAATGCTTTTTCTAATGCCATTGTTCTTTTTGGTGTCTTGGTTTCTTTAACACGTTTTTGTTGTTTTGAATCCCATACTTCTTCACCTACTGTTGGATATTTCATTTCTACGTTACCTCTTGTTTTTCTATATGTCATAGCTTTTTTTTTATTGAGTTCATCTAATGACATTTTAAGTTGTCTTGCAGCAGTATCTCCACCTCTACTGTAACGTATCTTTGGAGTTGGTGGATCATTATTATCATCTCTATCATCACGATCTCTTGGAGGTTTAGGACTAGATCTACCATCTATTTCAACTGATGAATCTGAGTAAAAATTAGGATCTTTATCATGTTTTGGTAGTGATCTTGGTTTTTTACCCTCTGAATCTTTGTTTTCATAATTACTTCCATCTTCAAAACCATCTTCAAACCTCATATTACTATATGCATCTCGAACTACTTTATCTTGCTTTCTTGTTTTTCTACTTCTATACACTGGAAGTGTATCTCCTTCATTTCTCATTCCTCTTGCTTTTAAACCACAGTTTTTACATGCTTTTACTCTTACTTTGTTTAATTTTAATAAAGCATGAACCTTGTTTACCTCTCTAATTGCCTTTGATTTATGTCTATTCATTAACCAATCCCATTCAGGTCTTTCTTCTTCAACCTCTTGTGGTGCTGCTACTTCTTCGTCTTCCTCATCATCTGCCTTCTTTTTAGCATTTTGTCCAGATGTTAATCTTGTAGCAAGTGATCTATGTCCACCTCCACCTTTCTTACCTTTAATATTTTCAGTCTCTTCTTCAATAATTTTATCTAAATCTACATCATCTGCTTTGTTATTCAATCTTTGTGCGTTAGGTGCATCTTGATTAAATGCTCCTTCTGTTGTTCCACCTGAACCAGTATTACTAATATCTGCTGCTTTAGGTTTTCTTGGATCTTTAAAACCATGACCACAATTAGGACAGGCTCCACCCATAGATGTCATATCACCCATATCCCTTCCATTATCTGCAACACCAAGTTTTTTATGTTTTCCACAGTTAGGACAATAATCTCCTTTTGCTTTTTCTAATCCCTTACTTCTACATTTATCACATTGACATTTATTATTATGTATTGGGTTATTTGCACCACCAGTTTGTGTTGTTAAAGTTCCACCGTTAGTCATATTTGCTCCACCAATACCTGCACCACCTGAGCCTGAACTTGCTTCGACCTTGTGTACAAATGAACCAACAATCTTTTCTGCTGATTCTCTTGACTTACCTTCTGCCATCAATGCTTGTACTTTTTGTTCAAATGTTTGTGATTCGTTTAGATCTGCTTGTTGAATTTGAGTTGGAAGTTCTTGTGATAGTGATCCTTTTATTGGAAGTTTCTTTTCAGGTATTTCTCTTTTTGTATCATTGATTTCTGTACCATTATTTCTATCTTCAGTATCAACTCTATATCCTGCTTTATTAATAATTTCAATAGCTTTTTCTAGATCTGGTGTATAACCTGATGTTTCAGTTTCTCTCATATCACTTTCAGGTTGTGTTGGGCGTTTCTCTTCCTTATTACCTAATGTTGCGTCCAACATCTCTTTTTTCTCCATAAATTTATTATAATATTGATTATCAGAATCTTCTTTATCATCTTCCTGTATTTCTTTCCATAATTTTAATTGTCTAGCAGTTAAACCTGTTGGTTCAGTTTTATCAATGGCTCTACCACGTTGTTTTCCTGCCTCAACTTCATTATAATTTTCTGGTTTGTCACCTTCCATAACAGTTAAGAGATCTCCTCCTCCAGTTTTATTGACATAACAACCCATCTTGTCACATTGAATTACCATCTTACCATCATCTCTAACAGATGAGTTAAAATTTGCTTTAGCAATCTGATTAAAATCAGTAATGATAGCCATTGGTACTGCAGGATCTGCACATACAGCAACTTCATAATGTTCAAGATCACTTAATGCATAAGCAGTACTTCCGTCTTTCATTTTAATTGGGGATCTTGCTGATCTCGTTGCACCACCAAATGACAATCCCTTGTATTCATTATTTTTAATTTTATTCCAAATAACATTATCTAATTCATAATTCTTGAAAATTTTACCAGTTATTTTAATTGCAGGTAACTCATGACCCTCACCATTTTTTACAGTTGTTCTAGAATAATTGATACCTTTGCCTACAATTCTGTTAGAGTGAGTATCACTGATTGGTGCTCCTCTGTCTATCCATACAGGCAATACCTTGTATAACTCATCAACTATGGTAACTTCACCTTGCTTATCTTTCATTTGAACAGTCAAAAGACCTTCAAAGTATCTTTCATCTGAAGATATACCTTCCATGCTTTTTAACGTACTTGTAAGCTTATGGAAACCATAAATTGTCATATATAAATTGAACGTAACAAGGTTAATAAATATTATGATAAAAAAGTAAAAACTAGAGGTTTTTTAGTCCTCTGTTAATTTTTTGGCTTTTGAAACAGCATAATCTACAGAGAAACCTGCTGTAAGACCTATCAATGCTAGACCTAATGTGTCTATGCCTGATAATCCTATTGTTTGTGCTATAGCAATACCTGCAAAGCCTGAAACAATTACTGCACCAAAGAATTTCTTAATATCATAGGAACTTTCAGAACCTAGAAATCCTCTTATGGTGTTTAAGATTGCACCAGATACTGTTGCGATTACTACCACGAGTAATGGATCTACCATAAATGAAAGACAATCCATCTATATTTAACTATTACTACTCATTTGTCGAGTAATTCCTTGACTAGGTCGTCAAGATCTGATTTTGCCTCTTCTGGGTGTAATCTATTTGACTGCCTATCAACTGCTTTAGCTAAAATAATAATGGTTTTTTGTAATCTTTCTACTGTCTCACATAGACTTTTCTGTGTTTTTTGTACTTTTTTAAAATATGTGACTACTGCTGCCCCTGTACCAAGAGCAATAGCCATAACTACTTCTTCATATATTGAATCTAACAATTCAAGCATATTAATTAATAATATTTATGCTTTTTATTTATATCGGTTGATTTATTAATGGGTGATATATATGAATATTATGGCTTCTTCCATATATTTATACAATAATTATGAAGAATTTGAGTTATTTAACAAGGATAATTTCAATGAAAAATTCAAAACAATTAAGATAATAGACATGTATATCCATCAAAAAACTAAATTATGGGTGGTAACTGACACAAATGACCTCATAGAAAAGCCATATTTGCAAAAATCTTTGGTTCATTTTAGAAATGCAACTGTAGAAGAGTACATAACTGATGAAACTAAGCTTATATTGCATGATAAGATCAAATTTAACCCTAAAAAGATGTTTATTGATATATTTCCAAGATTTTTAAGAAAACCAGAACTTAGATGGAGAGTTGACAAATATATTAACGATGGTAATAATATGGAAACTAGAATGGTTGATTATGACAACAGATATTATGATTTTGAAAATAATAGAATAAATTTTGTGTTAAAAAACTAACGTTTGTTACCTAAATTTTTACCCAGTATGTGTTGCCAGTCTTTTCCGTGTTTTCTTCTCATACTCTTCCAAAACGGATCAACTTCAAACATTCCACCTTTTGCATTGTATGATTTCATTATATTTGAAACCTTTCTGTGACACTTTTGACAAAGTCTTGCGTTTATTTGTTCCATGCCATGTTTATATTCTCCACAGAAATGACACATGCCATAAACAATCTCTTTAATTGGGACTAGAATGGTTTCTCTGCCTTTTTTACCTGCACAGTCACCACAAATGTCGTTTACACCTGCACCTACTGGAATACCGTTACCAAAGCAACTAAAACACATTCCTTCTTTATAGTTGTTCACTCTTGTATATTCATTTTTTTGATGTATATCTACAATTTTACTACCAATTTTTGTTTGTCCAGAGTCTATTTTAACTTTTTCTGCCACTATTTGTCCCTATTCTCCATGTTTCTTAAACACTCCATTAGTATTCCAAGTGACCTGTTGTCTTTTTTAATATCTAACAAATCAACAATACGTCCTAAATATATATCCCATTCATCTAATTTTTTAGGTTTTGCAACTTTAGGTTTTGCAACTTTAGGCTTTTCATCTGGGTGTTTACAACTGTCGTCACATTTATGGAACTTTTTAGTCATTTTGTTCATCGTCCCATCTTTGTATATGACCAAACTCTTCGTTAACTATATCTCTTGCATTTCTTACTGTCATACCTGCATATTTTCTTAACTCTTCAACGGTCTTTGTCTTTTTCCAACCAAAGTCCATTGCTGTTTGCAATGTTTTCTTTACTACGTCAAAGTTAGTTGGTGTTATACCATTAGGGAAATTCTTTTGTGACATTGATGTTCCACTACCAGATGAAGGGTGTCCTTGTGCAACTCCTCCCATGTCAGAAGGTCTACTTTCAACATGTTCGCCTTGTGCGTTTTGTCTTCCCTCTTCAGGTGCAGCAGTTGACCTGCCTCTACCGTTTTTAAGTTCCTCGTTTTCATATTCCTGAACCTCTTTAGATATATTGTATTCTCCAGTGTGGGTTCTTTCTATTTTGAATCCCATCTGTTGTAGTTTTGCCATGTTGTCAATCTCTACACCTTCTCTTTGTAGTTCTGAAAGTTTGTCGTTCTCTTCTCCTGCTACAAGTTTAAGATCCCAATCGTCAACTCCCATGACTTCTGCAAATTTCTTAAAGAATGATTTGTATAAAATATCCTGTCCCCATTTAACTGCTCTGTTTGTAATTGTAACTTGTAATCCTTCTTGTGACCAACCACCTACCATCTCTCCGTAGTATAATGGAAGTACACCATATACTGCACCAATGATTTGTCTTAACTCTTTTCTTACTTCAATGAATTGTAACTCTTGTAATGAACCAGTAAAGTCTATCCAGTTAGCCATGTTCTTTCCACCTTTGTCAGATTCAACCATAAGTGGGTGTATCATGTATGGATCTTCAGTTGCTTTTTGTTCTAATGCGTCCCATGATTTTCTGAATGTCTCGTAGTTTCTTGATGCAACAACAAGTAATCCTCGTGGTGGTCGCATTTTATCAAAGTATTTTCTGACATATTCGTCCATGTGTGACAATGACATTGCCTTACTCCATATAGCGAATATAGGAGATAGACCATAAATTAAACTTGGTTTGTATTTACCTGCTTTCCAAATAACTTCACCTTCACCGTAAATTACTCTCTTTGGGTGTGGAATACCTATAGAATATACAGAGTTTACTTCAATTATTGCCTTTAGGCATTTAGCGTTACATATATCACATCTGTCAGTGTATTGTCTCTTATCTCTGTGTTCAAATCTAGGACATACCCAAATCTTTTGTCTCTTATCATCATAACCTATTCTACCATCAGAGTCAGCAATCATTGCAACTTGTGGTGGATCAATTCTTAAAAGTTCTTTAATCTCAGTTTTATGTGGATCTATTTCTCCTGATATATCATCAATAAAATAATTCTTTAACAATAACATGTAAGCGTTATCTGCAATCTCCAAATCCCTTTCCAACTGTCTTGAAAGGTCTTCCATGTTTTGCATGTTTCCATTTACAGGCTTGCTCATAATGTCTTCAAGAATCTTTCTGTGTTCTGGTACAGGTCTTCTCATATCATAACTTCCACATGAATCACACTGTACTTTTTTCATATCTATTTTGTCTTCACTTTCATCGTGAATGTTTGGTGCATATTGGAATGTCTTTGCACAGTTTTCACATTTGTATTTGAATCTCTCTACTATCTCAAAACCGTTCTTAAACATCTCACGGTTAAGTGTCTCAATAGGAATTCTAATAGCATCAATGTTATCTGCCAACTCATAGATCATAATGAGTGGGAATGGGAAAATTGGTAGTTTGGCACCTGTATCGGTACTCATATAAGGTTGTGCTATACTAGGTCTAGTCGTAGCATCAGTGTATCCTTTGTTTACTGGGGTTAGTGCTTTTCTTAATCCACTAAGAGAATCTCTAATACCCATGATATATCAGTAATTTGTTAGTTAATAAACTTTGTCTAATATTGTTAAAATTATGTCAGATTGTGTTATAGACTATGTTCAGGACATTTTGGGTGTTTACCAATTTCAGGGGTACACAAGCATTTTTTAACAGGTTTTTTTACCTCTTTTGGCTCATTAAAGGACTTTTCTTCCATTATAACACTTATATTACGACAAATATATAGTTTATTATGCATCATTGTAAAGGAGTATGTCAGAGATATAGAGCACCACATGGTAATAGAATGTATATACATGGTGGTAAGAGATGTACATTATGTGCATTGTTTGTAAAATGGGAAGGAATACACTGTCCTTGCTGTGGAACCAAATTACGTGTCAAAATTCGTTCTAGGGCTATACCAATGTGTACATACAAAAGAATTTAAACTACCTATTTAAAGAGATTATATGGTTGACTTTACTGTAACCGACTATAAAACCCTATTAATATGGTTTGAGTTGGCATTTGCTAAACTACCTAAATCATCAATATCTACTGATGATAAGAAAACATTTTGGAAACTTACATTTTTATCCGAAGACGCTGTCAAAGAAGCAAGAGAAAAAGAAGAAGAAGATGAGAGTTAAACCTATAAATAAGGTAGTGTATTAATATAATTGGTTGTCAGGGATTACCCACCGTTAAGTCGGGAATAATAAGGTAGCCCTCTTAAACCACCTAATAATAACTCGATAAGGGAACGGTTGTTATTAGTGTTTACTTTATATAGTAGTGTCATGTATATATGTTACTAGGTAACTAGCGTTCTATCAGGTCGATAGTGGACAAACACGTAAGATTTGTCCCGACCTATAATAAGATTAATATAGGGTGTGTTCATAACATAATTATGAATATACCTTTATTCTTTATAGGTTTGTTTTTAACTTTTACATTATTCCTAACTCCAGTAGGATTGATATTATTGTATGTATCTTTCAAACTTAACAATAAGACAGAAACAGTTGAAAGAAGATGCAAATACAAAGATGAAAATGGATATGAAATGAATACATACGATGAAGAACTGTTAGAAAATTTGCGTTAGATATGCAAACATTTAATTAAGGCTAACATAGTATAACTACTTATGAAAGGCTGCAAAGGATTATGTGACAGAATACCTGATAATAGACCATTTGGAAACGCATACAAAACACATGTATTATGTAGACGTTGCGACAAATGGATAGAGAAAATTTACTTAGTTAATGAAAACTGTCCTTGCTGTAAACGTAGACCAAAAACAGTTTCAAGAAAAAATAAGAGAGAGACAGCAGTTAGATATGACATTCCAATACATGTTTAATTCGATACGTTTATATTAGATATATATATCATACTATGTAATGATAGGAATGACAACAATAGCACCAATAGTAGTTATGCTAGTTATCTTTGTAACTCTAATTGGATTTGCTTATGCAGAAACACCAGATCGTGTTACGGTTGACACTTTTCCTTTTGAAATCACAATGATGGAAGAGGGGGAACTTACAATAATTAACACTGGCAGTGTAACACACACGTTTAATCTAAGTGGTGGATTTTCTCATACAGTTGAAGCTGGAGAAGGATTGGTATTTAATTTACCTGATTACATGACAGCAGATAACACTGACGGTTGGTATCTATTTGACGAGGCTACGGGGGGATATAACATTATTCATACCGAAGCAGTCTATGTAGCACCACCACAACCAGTGTATGTCGCACCAGTGTACGTTGAACCGACACCAGAGCCAGTAGTAGCGAAGCCTTTAGAGGTGGTAACTACAAGCACTGGTATCAACAATGTCGCAACATACGACGGGGACGTTGACGCAAAGGCTTTACAAATAGCACTTGCAGATGTTACGGCAAACTTTAACAAGTCAGTTGAGAAGATAGCAGAGCAAAGAACGGAAATTGAGTTGCTTAACGCAAACGTAACTTTGTTGCAAGTACAACAACAAGTCGTAACAGTTGACACAACAGAACTGGACAACAAAGTGTTGGCACTACAGGCAAACAATACGAGCCTAGCAAATGAAATAACCACCATCACAAACGACAGAGATGAGTGGAAGGCATTGGCAGAGAACTGGTATGGCGTTGCAATGGCACAACTAAAAGTCATGGTTAATATCTTAGGATTATAACCTAACTTTCTTTTTATTTTTTCAGTTACGTTTATATAGATGGTTATTAGTGGTAATGTATGGTAACAAAAGACATATCAGAACAATACTTTGATTTTTGTGATAGTGTATATGAGAACTGGAAACTAGCCAGTCAGTCATATTATATCTCATACATCAAACCATACGTCAAATAGACGTCTTTTTTTTTATTAGATAGATTTATATAACGTTTGGGTGTAATAATAACATGATAGGATCAAAACAAATACAAATGATGATGTGTATTGCGTGTCAAAAATTAATCGCTGTACATAGTAAACGTGACTTAGGACGCTGCCTATTTCGAGTGCAGGGAACTTTGATAGCCGAAGGCAAAAAACGAGTTGACGGGGACATTGAGAAATACAAATCAAAATCCTTACCAGAATTGAATGAAGGCTTTGTAAAACAAGGCGAGGAGAAAATGCAATGACTTGGGACTGTGACGAGTGCTATTCGCAAAAACAACTTTGCGAGGATTGCGAAAGCAAGGACTGTCCTTCATGCAAGAACATTAAAAATTTGCTTTTTAACACAAGCATTATAGCCTACGCATTAGATGATAATAAAAGTATAACGTGCAACAACGGACATACAATCTTCAAGCCTGAAGAGACTACCACGTTTGGAGTCATGCTGTGAGGGAATGAAAATGACCAGAACAATAAGAAAACGTGATACCAAACACCCTACTAGGGACGGTAATCACAACCCTGTATGCAAAGATCCAGATAACTGTGAGGATTGTAAAAATGAATAAAGTAATGACTGGTACGCCAAGACTTCATCCTTACTGTTTGATATGTAAAGAGTCATACATGGACTTTTGTGTTCTACATCATCATATTAAGGGCAGTTGGGAGATGAGGGAATGAAACTAACCAAAGACAGATTCACTACATGGGAAGACATAAACGATAATGACTATGAAAAAGAATATGACGATGAGTTAATGATCAAAGTTTATCCAAACGAATCAAGTGTAGAGATAGCAGATTATATCTTATCGTTACAAGAACAAGTAGACAAGTTAAAAGCGGAATTAGCAAAGCATGAGGGTAAAGCATGAGGGAGTGTGTGTGGTGCGTGATAGAACTAAAGTACCAAATGCAACTACCCAACCATACATGTGACGGGAGAAAATAATGGCTTTAATTTGTAAAAACACATGCCTAGAGCCTATATATGAACATAGGAAAACTGTAAGGCATATAGCAGAAACAGATTATAAAAAATGCAGCAAGTGCTGTGTATTTATAAAGTGGGAAGGTATATTTTGTCCTTGTTGTGGCGTACGCCTATCCAATAGAGCAAAGAATAACAAGGCTAGGCAGAGAAGGAATATAAAAATTGTCTTATAGACCTGAAGAAGAAAAAGACTTGGAGGAGGAAGACTATGACTGTTAAACGAAAGACTTTTATATATAAATGAATTAATCATATTATGTATCAAGACAAAAAATTGAGACAAGATCATTTGGTTGAATTTAAGCGTGTATACGATAGGGTTTCTAAAGAGCCTAATCCTAACGAGTATAGACTTAAAAGGATACAGGAATGTATAAAAAGATGTCAAGACTAATTAAGTTCATGACTAGCCTGTTTCATAAACATAATGATAATATTACAGGCATGTGTCATAGTTGTTGGAAGAGTAATGTTACTATTGAGGATAGGAGATTGATATTATGTCATGGTTGCTGTCAGGCTTCTTAACTGGGCTCAAAAAATCCTTCTCAGGCAGGGATTTTCTTAGAGATATAAATCAATGCGTAAAGTGTGGTAAGCCCTCCTTTTTTTCATCGTGCCTAAAATGTGAAGTTGATGATGCTTATAAAGGTTGGAATAAACAAAATGAACGATAAGGTACAGCATTTTATAGTAGGCTTGTGCCTAAGTCTTACAGGCGTGTTTTTCTTCCCGTTAATAATAACAGGGTTTATATTTGGTATAGGCAAGGAACTCTACGACTATGTTACTGGCAGAGGCGTAGCAGAATGGAAAGATATGTATGCCACTTTTTATGGTGCAGCCCTAGGCTCAGTAATAGTATGGATAGTATTGATACTATGACCAAATGTCCTCGTTGTAAAAAGGTTTATGACTCCCCTTGGCAAGAGTGTTATAAATGTATCGAAACAGTGTACCCCGAAACCTGAGCCTATTTGAGCCTAGTTGTATCCGTATTTTTTTCCGATTGAGTTGTAATTTTTTTCCGATTTCGTATATATAGGTTTCCTAAAATTCGTTTTTTTTCCATAGCCACTAGGCACGCTATTAACGTTCCTAAACAGTGTGGAAATGTTATATGTCTCGGACGCCTACTAATATTGTAGATTACTACGGCTTCACGCCTACGGGCGTCGGGCAGTAGTGATTAGCACACACGCCATACCAACTCGGTAGGCGTCTTATAGTTAGCATTGTATAGTGGACGCTCATTAGTAGGCTTACCTAGCCTGTACTAACTACGTTCAAAGTTAATCTCAACAAAGATTATTGAGAGAGCACAGCAGTGTGTGAAGCCAATAGTCGAGAGTGTCAACTGAGAGCACCCATTGATAGTATTAATGACCTAGAACGCTTAGTGTCGAGTGTGAGTGCCACTGCTCGTGGACGAGAGTGAATGAAGCGAGTAATTCAGAGAATAGACTGGACTCTGTTTATACAACGTAGTGATACGACGAAACTGTTGAGAGCCTTGAGCATTTATGACATTGCTCGGTAAATCAAAAATGGACTCCCTTAGTGGATAGTACGTTCTCAACAATCAAGACGCAAGCAAACTCGGTAGGAAAGGTTAGCAATAACTATAACTATCGAGGGCAAAATCTTTTACTAATACCCCTTTCGTGCCTGCTTTTTTTAATTGGCACATTCCCCTAGCACTTGTAGTGATAGAATTAGAAAGGGTTATATACCACGTGCTCGCCCAGTATTCCAACAGAATAACTAGGCATAAGATAGCAAACAAAGCGTGAGTTTATATAACAATACTTCTATTTCTATTGATTACTCTATGTGTGGGGAAAGAATGGAGTCAACCATTAGTAAATCTAAGATAGTCACAAATATGGAAGCCATTAAGAACATAATGACTGACATACATAACGGTGACTCAACTATTATCAAAGGTTATCAAGCGATTGGTGACTATTCCGATAATAAATCCCCTGATTTTTTCAAAGGTGGTAGGTGTAGTTTCGATATTATTATCGAACCACCGACCGAACGCCTAGACTATTGGTCTTTGGGTGTG
>Ga0209047_1000523_pt1 | contig 33028 bp, 34 predicted proteins | sample SaaInlV_165m_DNA_3_FD_184681 | JGI IMG/M metagenome (GOLD analysis project Ga0209047, IMG submission 184681) | Marine microbial communities from expanding oxygen minimum zones in the Saanich Inlet - Saanich Inlet SI037_S3LV_120m_DNA (SPAdes)... | ecosystem: Environmental > Aquatic > Marine >...
CGGGGCTTTTTGCTAATTAATAGTGAGACAGTCAATGACTCAACGAACTAAACGATGGGCCACTTCTCAAAGTGAAACTATAAGATTTTCGAGAATGGTTTTTTCTATTTTTTCTTCCCAATTAACATAAGCGTTAGCAAATACGGGAAGTTAACAACATGGCTCGTTTCAATTTAAGAAAGGACTCCTAAGTCATTCCCTACCTTTGTAAAGGCTAAAACTGCCCGGTCAAGATGATCTTTATCCATTCCGGCTGAAATCTGTACCCGAATTCGGGCTTCTCCTTTAGGTACAACAGGGAAGAAGAAACCGATCACATATATTCCTTCATTCAATAAAGCAGCGGCCATGTCCTGGGCCAATACCGCATCATATAACATGATGGGTACGATGGGGTGCACACCTTCTTTTAAGTCAAATCCAGCATCTGCCATTTTGGATCGAAAGTAGGATGTATTTTCTTCTAACAAATCTCTGAGTTCGGTCGTGGATGATAACAATTCAAATGCTTTTAATCCGGCGGCAACAATCGATGGTGCAACACTATTGGAGAAAAGATAGGGGCGAGACCGTTGCCTTAGTAAATCAATTATGTTTTGATTTCCGGATGTAAATCCACCCGAAGCACCTCCCAATGCTTTTCCAAGAGTTGAAGTAAATATATCAATTTTATTTAATACGCCATTATGTTCGGCTGATCCACGTCCTGTTTTTCCTACAAATCCTGTAGCATGCGAATCATCTACCATAACAAGTGCATTGTATTTTTCCGCTAAATCTGTAATACCTTTTAAATTAGCAATATAGCCATCCATAGAAAAAACGCCATCAGTAGCAATAAGTCTAATCCGTGCATTTTTTGCTTCAATAAGTTTGGCTTCTAAGTCAGCCATATTATTATTGGTGTATCGAAATCGTTGTGCTTTGCATAACCGTATACCATCAATAATGGATGCATGATTCAAAGCATCGGAAATGATTGCATCTTCCGGCCCAAGAAGTGTTTCAAAAAGACCGCCATTTGCATCAAAACAACTGGTATATAAAATGGTATCGTCTGTACCTAAAAATTTTGAAATGGATGATTCCAGTGACTTATGTAAATTTTGTGTTCCGCATATAAATCTGACAGAAGCCATGCCAAATCCATGTTCATCTAACGCTTGTTTTGCCGCTTCAATCAATTCAGGATGATTTGCCAAGCCTAAATAATTATTGGCGCAGAAATTTAAAACTTCACCACCTTCTTTGGTTTTAATATCAATCCCTTGCGGTGTTGTAATGGTTCGTTCTTTTTTATATAGACCTTCAGCCTCAATTTGAGATAAAGTTTTAGCGAAATGTTGATTAGCGTCATTCATATGCAATAAATAGGTTTTTTCCTTCAAATGTTTTTGTTCCATTGATATAACTAAAATATTTTCGGTTTTCACACGAAATGTATTCAATATCAACGGGTGTCAATCGCCTTCGACTTGCTGGCCAATATTCATCTTGTAATTCAATCATTTTATCAATGGTTACATGATGGTTTTCTAGGCCGAGATGGTTTTGCAATCTATCTAAGTATGGCTTTGCACCTATACCAGTAGGCACGGGACTTTCTGGACTTATGATATCAGGTCTAAACCAAGAAATATCAATCACAGTCATAAATATTGGGAAATCATTCGTCATTTGAAAAGTTTGATTTATTGAGTTAGTTGCAGTGACAACATTGCCATTGGAAGATAAAATATTCTCCAAAAGAAAATCGATAATGGTAGAGAAAAGCTCGGTACATGCTTCCAACCTATCGTATTCAACGCCATCCCACATTACCGGTACAACAGGATAAGCTTCAGATGACCATGGTTGGGGCATTTGATTTAACAGATTATCCTTCAGGTGTAATGAGTGCTTTAAATCTGAAGGACTTAGGCGTTTTAATGTTGTATGTTGGTTGCACCAGCGAGCGAAGAATAGAGCGTGAATTAACTTTTCTAAAGAATTTTTGACAGGTTCGCAAAATTGTAATACAGCTTTAGATCCTTTGTCATCTTCTCTAAAAGTATTAAGAAAACGCCCTTGTTGAAAAATTGGATCAGACGTCCATGGCGACTTTTCACCATTTTTTCGTTTTATGCGTATATGCTCTCGTTCTTTACACCAATCAAAAAATGATTTTACAGGATCATCAATGTTTAAACCATCTAATGCATTTTCATATGGGTTTTTCATAATCTTGGTGTGATGGTTATGCGGCCATGAATCAGAGTTGCCATTCCAACACAACTTTTCCACATTGCCCAGATTCCATTATGTCAAAACCTTTTTGAAATTCGTCTATGGGGAATGTATGAGTTAAAACGCCGGAAATATCTAAACCGCTCCTAAGCATTTGAGTCATTTTATACCATGTTTCAAACATTTCACGGCCATAAATCCCTTTGACGTGTAATCCTTTAAAAATTATATCATCCCAATTGATTTGTGTGGATTCCGGTAGTAAGCCCAATAATGCGATACGTCCACCATGATACATATTATTCAACATGGATTTGAAAGCTTCAGGATTTCCAGACATTTCGAGCCCAACATCAAAACCATTAGACATACCAAGGTCTGCAATTGCATCTTCAATTTGTTCAATAGAAACATTGAGCGCTTTGGTAGCACCCATTTGTTTTGCTAAATCTAAACGGTAATCATTCACATCTGTGATGACCACATGCCTTGCTCCAACAAAATTACAAATAGCCACGGCCATAATACCGATTGGTCCTGCCCCTGTGATTAAAACATCCTCGCCCACCATTTCAAAGGAAAGTGCCGTATGCGCTGCATTTCCAAATGGATCAAAAAAGGCGGCAATTTCTGATGGAATTTCTTCGTGCACAGGCCAAACATTAAATTCAGGCATCACTAAATATTCCGCAAATGCGCCATCACGGTGAATCCCAATACCGATCGTCTTATGGCATAAATGTCGTTTCCCCGCTCGGCAATTCCGACAATATCCACATGTGATATGTCCTTCGCCAGACACGCGATCTCCGATTTTGAAATGAGTTACGCCGGAACCTATTTCTTCCACAATCCCTACAAATTCGTGGCCAGTAACTAAAGGTGTTTCAATGTTTCGTTGAGACCATTCACCCCATTTATAAATATGTAGGTCTGTGCCACATATGGCTGTGTGGGTGGTTTTAATTTTTACATCATTTGTACCACACTCGGGAATGGAGATGTCTTCCAGCCAAATGCCTTTTTCGGGCAATTTTTTAACTAATGCTTTCATTCAGTATTCGGTAAGTAAATTTAGATGTATGTATTGAATGAAAAAATTTAATGAGTTATACTTCCCATACCCAAAGGAATAAAGCAGGCAAAATATGGACTCCAAATATAATTATTAATAATAGAAGATATGACTCAACTTAAAAAATCACTGGGCCTCTTTGACAGCATTGCACTCTTGGTGGGGATTACCATTGGTTCTGGCATTTTTGCCACACCTCAGATCATTGCGGGTTATTTGGATTCTTTTTCAACGATCATTTTACTGTGGGTTGGGGTGGCCATATTTGTTTTCACAGGCGCACTCATTTATGGAGAGTTGGGAAGCCGCTTCCCCAAAACAGGCGGTGAATATGTGTATATTCAAAAAGCATTCGGTCCATTTTGGGGATTTATATTTGGGTGGGCGCAGTTATTTATTATTCGCACCAGCCCCGCTGCAGGACTTTCGTTAATTACAGCAAATTATATTGGATTCTTTTTTCCCATGGATCAGTCAACCAAGATGATAGTTGCCAGTGGCATCATTATCATATTTGGTTTCATCAATTATCTTGGTGTTGAGCGGGCAAGCCTGTATAACAAAATGTCGTCTTCAATCAAAATTGGAGGATTATTATTATTTGCACTCGTGGGTTTCATCATGATAAATGGCGATTATAGTCAGTTGTCCATTGCAGCAACGGCAACAGGGTCTTTAGGATCTACTGGTAATATTGTGGCGGCACTTATGCTTGTTCTTTTTTCATTCATTGGCTGGGATCGCGTCGGATATGTGGCTGGCGAAATGAAAAATCCAACAAAGGTGATTCCTCAAAGTATGGTTTATGGAATTACAGTTATTATTTTGCTCTATCTTAGTGCCAATATTCTTTACCATAGTGCGTTAGGTATGGAGGTGATGCGTAATAGCGCCATTGTGGCTTCGGATACGGCCATAAAACTATTTGGACCTATTGGCGCCGGTTTGATTTCGCTAATGGTGATTGTTTCTGCCACGGGTAGCATCAATGGAACGATCATGTCAGCCAGTCGAGTGTATTATGCTATGGCCCGGGATGGGCTTATGTTCAAGTGGCTGAATTATGTGGATGAAAAATATCAAACACCTTCCCATGCTATTATTGCGCACTGTATCTGGGGGATTGCACTTATTTTAATCCGACAAAATTTTGAAACAATCGTGGCGGGGATGGTCTTCGCCATCCTGATATTTTATGGATTTACCACGGTTGCATTTTTTAAGTTTCGGCAAGATAACACTGGCGAAGAAAATGGATATCGCTTGCCATTCTATCCGATTTTACCGGGAGCATATTTATTGGGAATTGTCATTTTAGTTTTATTGCGAGCCTATTATGAAACGGGAAAATCAGTTCAGGATCTGACATTTGTTTTAACAGGTATTCCGGTATATTTTCTTTTATTCAAAAAACGAATGAATCGCTAATATTATTGGTAATAACATTAACTGAAGGAGTTTTACTGATGTTGGGTCCATTGAATCAGATAAACTGGCCGATATGGTCATTTTAGACAAGAATTCACTTGTAAATTTTCGCAATACCAATACAGTGAAATACGTTATGAAAAATGGTTTTTTTTATAAAGCGGATTCCATGGATGAAATCTGGCCAAAAAGTAGTTCCTTGCCACCATTATGGTGGTGGAACGACGGACCAGAAAACTAGATAATTCACCAGTTCCTAATGCATATACGACCTTTTATTTTTTGCCTCATTATATCCTTATGTTCAATCGCTGCCCAGGATCGACCCGAGGTTGTGGCCATTCGAACGGAATTAACTATTAAGGTTGACGGTCTGTTAGATGAGCCTGTTTGGGCTACCATTAAACCGATTACTGAATTCGTCCAACGACTCCCCTTGGATGGGGGTGAGCCAACGGAAAAGTCCGAAATGCGAATCCTCTATGATGATAATCATCTATATTTCGGATTTACTTTTTTTGATAGTGAACCTGAAAAAGTTCGTGCGACGATTCTTAATCGAGGTGGCTGGATTCATAGGGATGATAAGTTAGAAATTGCACTTGATACTTATTTAGATCGAAGAAATGCGTATTTATTTGAAATGAATCCATTGGGGACACAAGATGATGCATTGATCTCTGATGAAAGTCTCCCAAGTTTAGATGAATGGGCTTGGGATGGTGTATATATAAGCGAAGGCCGAGTCACTGATTATGGTTGGGTATTAGAAGTGGCTATTCCATGGAATACCTTAAGATTCCCAAGTAAGGATGAATTGACTATGGGATTAGCCGTAAAAAGATATATCAATAGAAAAAATGAGAGTGCAATTTGGCCACATATTGGTTTGGAATATAGTTCAGATGTTTATCAAGTCTCTCAATATGCCAATTTGACTGGATTAAAAAATATTAAGCGTGGGAATGATATTAAGATTAAACCTTTTGGTATTATAGGATCTCAAAAACAAATCTTAGAAGATGAAACTATATCTGATAATTTGGGAAATGGTGGGGTTGATCTTTACTATGGATTAAAATCTAACTTGACCCTCAATTTGACTTATAATACGGATTTTGCTCAGGTAGAATCAGATAATGCTCAAATTAACCTTACAAGATTTAGCCTATTTTATCCCGAAAAAAGAGAATTCTTTTTAACTAGATCTAAATTGTTTGGTTTTGGAAATTCGCGCCAAACAGAAGTGTTTTTTAGCCGAAGGATCGGGTTGAATCAGGATGTCGTTGGCGGTGCCCGCTTGTTTGGTCAAATTGGAAAAACATCCGTTGGCGCATTGAATATCCGTACTCGAGACGATGGAGATTTACCTGCAACCCATTATAGTGCAATTCGACTAAGGAAAGATGTTCGTGATCGAACAACGGTTGGAGCCATCATTACGGATGTGTCAAGTAAAGGGGTTCGTAATTCCGTTTATGGTATTGACGGTCAAATGAGGTTTTGGGGAAATAGCAGTGTTTCGGCCTGGTACAGTCAGGTGGATGATACAAGTCTTGTAGGACCTTCTGCTGCATCCATGATTAAGTTGGATTTGAGGAATGATCGTTATTTTTTAACGACAGGTCAGCACCGTGTGGATAAAGATTTTCATCCTGCTCTAGGATTTGTCCAAAGAAATGATATGGTAGGTACTGGTGCGATAATGGGGTTTACGCCTAGAGTAGGGGATGGAGAAGAACTAATTCGCCAAATGAGATATACATTATACATAAGAGATGTTAAGAACCTTGAGGGCCTTAGTGAGACAAGTATTATAAATGGTGGAATTGATGCTATTTTTGAATCTAGAGATCGTATTGGATTGAAAATTATTCAAGAGAAAGAAAAATTATCGAATGGTTTTACTTTAGGTAATGGGCTTGAAATACAGAAAGGGAATTATAGAGATAGAAAAATTTCACTTTCTGCTAGAACAAATCAAAGCAGAGGTATTTGGGGTAACTTTTCTATTTCAAAAGGAGATTATTTTGGTGGAAATAAAACGAGTTGGGCTGGCTCCATTGGGAAACAGATTTCCAATCATTTGACCTTGTACGGATCTGCCAACCAAAATATTATATTTATGTCCAACCAAGGCGAATTCACAGCAAATGTTTATGGATTTACTGCTGAAGTCGCATTAAACCGAAAATGGTTTGGGAAAGCCCTGATTCAGTATGATAATTTTTCAGAACAACTCCAATTGTATTGCCGCATTAATTGGATTCATACGCCGGGGAGCGATCTGTTTATCGTATTGAATCAACGCTATGATATGGCCGGGTCAAAGTCCAGTTTGGTCCAAGGTACACAAGTGGTGAAGTTGACATATCTTTTTCAAATATAAGTGACCGGCTTATTGTTTTCACACGTTTGTCGCACCTAAATTATTGACTTATATTTCACTATATAGATTCAATTTCAATGAGTAGAATTATTTCATTAACAAATCAAAAAGGCGGTGTGGGCAAAACAACCACCTCAGTCAATCTAGCTGTTAGCCTCGCTGTATCGGAGGTAAAAACGCTTCTGATTGATTTAGACCCCCAATCGAATGCGACCACAGGTGTTGAGGAATTATTAATTAATACTGATAAAAACATCTATGATGCATTGATTCGGGGCACACCTACAAAAGAGGTTATTACTAAAACTCAATTAAGTCATCTAAATCTTATTACCTCTACGAGCGATCTAGTTGGCGCAGAAGTTGAATTGGTGAGTATTATGGCTCGTGAGCATCAATTGGAAAAAGTTTTAAAACCTATTTTAAAAAAATATGACTACATCTTGATTGATTGTCCCCCTTCCTTAGGCTTGCTCACCTTGAATGCATTAACCTGTTGCGATACAGTTATAATACCAATCCAATGTGAATATTATGCGTTGGAGGGGTTGGGTCAGCTATTAAATACGATTCGTTTGGTTCAGAAAAATTTGAATCCGAATCTGGAAATAGAGGGCGTACTTTTGACCATGTTTGATGGAAGATTAAACTTGTCTAAACAGGTGGCTGATGAAGTGCGTGGTTATTTTGAAGATAAAATATTCAATACCGTCATACAACGAAATGTACGATTGAGTGAGGCACCCAGTTTTGGGAAACCTGCTTTATTATATGATGCCAATTCTACTGGTGCACAAAATTATATGGCCTTGGCAGAGGAGATTTTCACCCGTGACAACTAAACGACTTGGGAAAGGGTTAGGTGCGTTGATTCGCCCACTTGAGAAACAGGACACATTACCCGCAGGCGTAACCAAGATTCCAATTTCAAAAGTAAAAATGAACCCCCATCAACCTCGTAAAACATTTGATGAAAAAGCATTAAGAGAATTAGAAGCATCCATTCGAGAAAAGGGTGTAATCACACCCATTACTGTACGAGTCGATGGGGATTGGTATATCTTGATAGCGGGCGAAAGACGATTGCGAGCATCCAAACTGGCAAAGAAAAAAGAAATTCCCGCATATATCATCGAAGTTACTAACGATGTTGAAATGATGGAAGTGGCGTTGATTGAAAATATTCAACGAGAGAATCTAAATCCATTGGAAGAAGCCGAAGCATATGCAGTATTACAAGGTGAATTTGGTTTGGCTCAGACAGCTATTGCAAAATCTGTGGGTAAGAATCGTTCAACCATCACAAATGCACTTCGATTATTACAACTGCCACCTGAAATAAAGAAGAGTATAAGAGACAATAAAATATCCGCAGGACATGGTCGGGCCATTCTGGCCATGAAAACCCAAGTGGGGATGAATAAACTTTGGCATTTAATCTTAGATCAGAATTTATCTGTTCGGGGTGCTGAGGCGATTGTAAAAGAAAAAACACAAACAAAACCCAAATCGAAACCATCAAGGCCTAAACAAAAAAATGCAGCCATTCGCCAATTAGAAAATGAAATGATTTCCATTTTTGGTACAAAAGTACGTTTGACCCATAAAGGGAAAAAAGGTGGTTCAATTACCGTAGATTATTATTCTGATGAAGATTTGGAACGCGTCTTAGATTTATTGCGTTCAATCAAATAAATGGGATGAAACCGAGTCGATATACTTTTCTGATTATTCCGGACCATGATGGTGAGAACAAACGTTTTTCTTTTTCTCGAATCATTGTACAGATTATATTGTTTTCATTCTTCTTTATTATAACCGGAATGGTCATTTCATTGTTGTTCCTAACCCCGAGAGCCATTGATCATAAAAGTATGGAAAATCGATATAATGAATTAATGGGTGAACGGCAAAAAGTGTTGGAATTATATCGAGATTTAGAGCAGTTGAAACAAATGGAACTGGTCGTACAAAAAGCGTTGGGGACAGACTTAGATATGAGTCAATCAGAAGGAAGAGACTTAAATAAGATTTTGGAGGATGAACCACTCAGGTTTGGTTATCTGGATTATATACCCACATTGATTCCAGTTGATGGATACGTGACACAAAAAATGGTCGAAAATCAGAAGTCGGAAGATCGTCTACATTTTGGTATTGATATTGCCGTTCCTTTGGGTGAATCGGTAAAAGCATCTGGGGGTGGCCAAGTGGTTTTTGCTGGCATGACTACAGAATTAGGTAATTTGGTGGTCATTTATCATGGAAATAATTATTTTACCTACTATGGACATAACGAAAAATTAAAGGTAGAACAGTACCAATATGTAAATCGTGGTGATTTAATTGCAACAACTGGGAGCTCAGGAAAAAGTTCTGGACCTCATTTGCATTTTGAAATATGGAAAGAGGGGAAAGCAGTGGATCCTTTGTTGTATTTTCCAGAATTGAATAAAACTAATATGAGCGTGGATTGATATGGCTAAAAATGAATATAAAGATGTACATACAATGATTGGTGCCGATGCGGTCATTCAGGGAAATGTTTCCTGTCAGGACGGTGTGGCAATTTATGGTAAGGTTTTTGGGGATGTGACCTCAGAGGGCCCTGTGCGAATAGCTCGCGGTGGAGAGGTTCATGGAAATGTACAAGCAGCTGAATCTCAGATTGGTGGAATTATTGATGGGAATGTCCGGGTAGAGGGTCGAGCTGTTTTGGGTGCAGAATCCCAACTCAAGGGTGATTTGATTTATCGAACTTTGGTTATTGAAGAAGGTGCCAAGTTCCAAGGCCATTGTGTGTTGGCAGGTAGTGAACCCACAGTTGAACCGGATTATCAACCGGAACCACCACAGGGTGAAGATTATTCTGATCATCATGGCGAATGATCCTGATCATTTCTTAGGAAAATCCTTACACCAATTTCAGCGTTTTGTTCGCCAGTCTGGGGCCGCAGCCGGCGCAGCCTATACCTTAATGGGTGCCATCCTATTTTTGGGCGCATTGGGTTTTTTTTTAGATCAATATTTTCAATCCTCCCCTTTATGGCTTCTTTTGGGTTTAGGATTAGGTATTATGGTTGGATTTTATGAACTGGCCAAGACCGTTTTTAAAAAATGAAACCAATCATTTATTTAACAGCACTTGCTTTGGGCATTTTCGGCTTAGCTGCTGGCATTCAGCCTGATAATCAATTAGAAATATTTTGGGGGATTCTTATGCCCTGGGCGGTGTCAATAACTGAATTATTTTTTGTATTCAAAATGAAAGAAAAATCCCCTCAATTAACGACAAAAGTTTTGATGATTGGGTTTGGGGGTAAAATGATTGTCTTTGGTTTGTATTTATTTACCATTATCTACTTTTATTCTTTTGAGCCTTACCCATTTATGTTTAGTTTCGCGGGCTCTTTTCTGGCGTTTCATACGTTAGAGGCGTTCGTGTTAAAATCACTTTATTAATCATAAGAAATTTTAAAGATACATAAATGATATCAGGCGGCGAACAAGCTCACGGTTCTAGTGTAATGGACCAAGTTGGCGACAATATAATCCATCACGTTTCGAATTCAGACATTCACCACCCTATTGTGCATTTGCCACATTTATTTGGGATTGACATGTCTGTTACCAAGCACGTCATGATGTTATGGGTTGTTGCTGTATTGGTTTCTGTTGTGGTCATTATTCCTATTCGTAGATTTCTTCGAAAAGGGAGTGGTGTGCCAACTGGAATGATCAATGCTATTGAGTCCATTGTAAAATTTATTCGAGATTCAATCGTAAAACCAAATGTTGGTTCAAAATGGGTCATGATGTGGACACCTTTATTGCTTACCTTTTTCTTTTTCATTTTATTTGCCAATGCCATCGGAATGATACCTATTTTTGATGTCCTTGGGCTATCAGATCGTTTTCTATTTCACACAAACCCTGAATCTTTTTTAAATCGTCTACTTCATGGCGGTGTTACTGCTACAGGTAATTTTAATGTTACCGCCGGGTTGGCAACCATTACATTTTTCTCAATCATGGTGGCGGGAACCTTGGCGCATGGATTTATTAATCATTGGAAAAACTTAGCACCCAAAGGATTGGCATGGCCGGTCTATATAATTTTAATTCCCATTGAGTTAATGGGATTATTGGTAAAGCCTTTTGCATTAACCATGCGATTGGCAGCCAATATGACGGGTGGTCATATTGCCCTACTGGCTCTTTTATCTCTTATGGCCATTTTTGGCGAAATGTTTCATAGTACAGCCGCTGGAGTTGGCGTTGCGTTTATCTCCGTCCCCATGGCTGCTGCAATATCTGGATTGGAAATTATTGTGGTACTGGTTCAGGCTTATGTCTTCACATTATTGACATCTGTATTTATTGGTATGGCAATTAACGTAGATCATTAATCAAACATAAAGGAAATCAAAATGGAAGCAACTGCATTTCTCCCAATAGGTATGGGGTTAATCGTTATCGGCGCCGGAATTGGAATCGGCAAATTTGCTGCAGCCGCAGCCGAAAGTATTGCACGTCAGCCTGAAGCTGCCGATAAGATCACGGGTGCTGTGAATCTGCCACTCTTTCTATTAGAAGGTGTTGCAATTCTCGCAGAAGTGTTCACGTTTTTAATGCTGATTCTTTAATCAGAAAATAGCAAATAATTATGGATCCCAGCGCACCGAATCCGTTAGTCCAATTAGATCCAGGCTTATTTATCTGGACAATTATCACCTTTTTGGTGCTGTTTTTTGTCTTGGCTAAATTTGCCTGGAAACCATTGCTAAAAATGCTTCAAGATCGGGAAGATATGATTCGTAGTTCTCTTGATGATGCTGAGAAAGCCAAGGTAGAATTGGAACGACTCAGCGAAGAATCAGAAGCAATCATGGCGAAAGCACGATCAGAGGCACAATCTATCTTAGCTGAAGGAAAAACTGCCGCAGAAAAGGTAAAAGGCGACATTATTGCAAAATCAAAAGAACAGGCGAATAAAATCCGTGAGGATGCTGGAAATCAAATTCAGGTCGAAAAAGAAAAAGCTATAGCCGAAATAAAGGGAGAGGTTGTAAACCTGACCCTTTCGGTAGCAGAAAAGCTAATTCAAAAAAACCTGAGTGATGCAGATAACAAATCTCTGATCGAAGCATCATTAAAAAAAGTGAAACCATATGAAGCTTGAGTCTAGGGCAAAAAACTTTGCCGAAGCCCTTTTGAATGTGGCGGAGAAATCCGGTTCAGAAAAAGCGGTAAAAGACTCTTTGGACTTGGTCAATCGTACCATGCGGATTTCTCCTGAATTTCGAGCCTTTCTCTTATCCAAACGGATAAGTGAATCTCAAAAGTCAGAAGCAATCAAGGCAGCGCTTGGGGACAAATGCCACCCAGTTGTATCCGAATTTTTAGGACTTATTACGGGTGAAAATCTGATTAAACTACTTACGGAAATAAGCAAAGCATATAATATTAAATTTGCTGAAGCCATGAATTACGTATCAGTGACGGCACATGTAACAAGTGAATTGTCCGACAGCGGTGAAGCAGAACTCAAAGCTTCGTTGGAATCGGTTCTCGGGAAATCAACAGATTTGAAGATCAATGTTGATCCATCTTTGATTGGTGGTATTAAGCTTCGCGTTGGAAACAAATTCTTGGACGCATCTATCCAGAATCAATTGGAAAATATGCGTCTTACACTACTAAAAGTATAACCTATTTTAAAGGAAACTATGGATATCAAAACGGATAATATCACAGCCCTACTGAAGGAACAGATTGCCAAATTCGATCTGTCTGTAGATGTATCAGAAGTGGGCGAAGTTTTGGAAGTTGGTGACGGTGTCGCTCGCGTTAGCGGATTAGAAAACGTCATGAGTTCCGAACTTGTAGAATTGCCAAATGGCGTTTATGGCATGGCCTTAAACCTTGAAGATGACAATGTAGGATTGGTGTTATTCGGCGATTCACGTCTTGTAAAAGAAGGTGACTTGGCAAAACGAACCGGCCGGGTTGTGGAGGTTCCAGTTGGGGAAGCCATGCTGGGTCGCGTGGTGAATCCTTTGGGTCAACCAATTGATGGGAAGGGCCCTATAGATACAAATGACCATTTGGACATTGAACGGAAAGCGTTAGGTGTAATGGCAAGATCCCCTGTTAATCAACCGCTTCAAACAGGTATCAAAGCTGTGGACAGCATGATTCCGATTGGTCGAGGTCAACGTGAATTAATCATTGGAGATAGACAAACCGGTAAAACCGCTGTTGCCATTGATGCAATTATTAATCAGAAAAATACCCACGATGGGGATGCACCTGTTTACTGTATTTATGTGGCCATTGGTCAGAAAGCATCTACTGTTGCAACTATTGTGGCAGAATTAGAAGCCAATGGTGCTATGGAATACACGACCGTCGTTGCTGCGAATGCATCTGATGCTGCTCCGCTACAATATATTGCACCTTATTCTGGTTGCGCCATGGGTGAACATTTCAGAGACAATGGTCAACATGCACTCATTGTGTATGATGATTTATCAAAACAGGCTGTAGCTTACCGTCAAATGTCTTTGGTATTACGTCGTCCACCGGGACGTGAAGCATTCCCGGGAGATGTATTCTACCTTCATAGTCGGCTATTGGAAAGAGCATCTAAACTTTCGGATGATTTAGGTGGTGGTTCATTAACGGCCTTGCCGATCATTGAAACGCAGGAAGGTGACGTATCCGCCTATATTCCAACCAATGTAATTTCCATTACAGACGGCCAGATTTATCTGGAAAAGAATTTGTTTAACTCTGGTGTCCGTCCTGCCATTGATGTAGGAATTTCCGTTTCCCGTGTGGGAGGAAATGCTCAAATCAAAGCCATGAAAAAAGTGGCGGGTACTTTACGTTTGGACTTAGCCCAGTATCGTGAACTAGAAGCATTTGCAAAATTCGGTTCAGATTTGGATAAAAATACACAAGCGCAATTGACCCGTGGTGAACGGATGGTTGAGATTTTAAAGCAAGGCCAATATACCCCAGTGAGCGTGGAAAAACAGGTTGCGGTGATTTTTGCTGCTTCCAAAGGATATATCGATGGCGTCGATGTGGATAAGGTTTCAGAATATGAATCTAGTCTTTTTGATTACCTTGAAGCCAATAGTGGGGATGATTTGAAGGAACTCGCTGCTGAAGGTGTCATTAGTGATGAAATGGAGAAACGGCTGGAAAAATCAATTGGTGATTTTACAAAAGGATTTACTGTATAGGTTATGGCCAATCTAAAGGATATTCGTGACCGGATTAAATCGGTCAAAAGCATCCAAAAAGTAACCAAGGCAATGAAAATGGTTGCGGCTGCCAAAATGCGCCGTGCCCAAGAAAATATGGAGCAGGCAAGACCATATTCCAGTCGGTTAACGGAAATAATTCAAAATTTACTCCCGGATGTGGATCGTGGTTTATTACCATTGCTTAATGTACGAGAAGTAAAACGAGTTGCTTATGTGGTTGTCACATCCGATAAAGGATTGGCAGGGTCATTCAACAGTAGTGTTCTTCGGAAATCTCAAAATGAAATTGATGAATTGGGAAAAGAAAATGTGGATGTCTTTTGCATTGGGAAAAAAGCCAGAGACCATTATAAATCCCGTGGATATACTATTATTGAGTCACATGTGGATTTCTGGAGTAATCTCAATTTCAACCACGCCATCAAAATCGGGAATGGTATTGTCAGTTATTTTTTGAATGGAAATGTGGACGAAATTCGTGTGGTTTATAATCAATTTGTCAATGTAGCATCTCAAATGGTGCTGACGGAACAACTGCTACCATTGGAATATGAAGCAGATCAAAATACTGTTGTTGATAGACTTTATGAACCATCCAAAGATGATATTGTGAAGTCATTGGTGCCGAGACATCTCAATGTTCAGATGTGGAAATATTTATTGGAATCATACGCCAGTGAACAAGCGGCACGTATGGTGGCAATGGAAAATGCCACCACTAACTCAGAAGATATGATTAAAGATTTAACATTAGAATTTAACAAAGCACGGCAAGCAACGATTACGACAGAAATGTTAGAAATCGTGAGCGGTGCAGAAGCGCTAAAAGGATAAGGGAAAACCAAAATGTCCAAAATTACAGGTAAAATTTCTCAAATTATGGGTGCAGTAGTCGACGTCGTTTTTGAAGACGGTCGACTCCCAGAAATATTAAACGCTCTTGAAGTAGATCGTGGTAAAGAAGGACCATTGGTACTAGAAGTTGCCCAGCATTTGGGTGATAGTATGGTTCGTACCGTCGCCATGGATTCTACTGACGGGCTAACCCGGGGTATTTCTGTAGTTGACTCGGGTATTCCAATTTCAGTACCAGTGGGTCCAGAAACATTGGGACGGTTGTTTGATGTTCTGGGAAACACAATCGATGGAAAAGAGGCTTTTGACGTCAAAAAAAGAAATCCCATTCATCGTTCAGCTCCCAAGCATGAAGATTTAACTACGTCTACAGAAATGTTGGTCACCGGTATTAAAGTGGTAGATCTTATGGAGCCTTACACCAAGGGTGGTAAAACCGGATTATTCGGTGGAGCTGGTGTGGGTAAAACTGTATTAATTCAAGAATTGATCCGTAATATTGCCACAGAACATGGCGGATATTCTGTATTTGCCGGTGTGGGCGAACGGACCCGTGAAGGAAACGATCTTTATAATGAAATGACCGAATCCGGCGTGATCGATAAAACCACCATGGTATTTGGTCAAATGAATGAACCTCCCGGTGCCCGCCTTCGAGTGGCATTGAGTGGCTTGGCTATGGCAGAATATTTCCGTGATGACGAAGGTAAAGATGTTTTACTCTTTATTGATAATATTTTCCGATTTACCCAGGCCGGGTCAGAAGTATCCGCACTCTTAGGACGAATGCCTTCTGCTGTGGGTTATCAACCAACCCTCTCCACCGAAATGGGTGATTTGCAGGAACGCATTACATCCACTAAAAAAGGATCTATTACATCGGTCCAAGCTGTGTATGTACCTGCAGATGATTTGACCGATCCAGCACCTGCAACCGCTTTCGCTCACTTGGATGCAACCTCCGTATTAGAACGTAAAATTGCGGAACTGGGGATCTATCCCGCTGTAGATCCATTGGCTTCTACATCTAGAATTTTGGATCCGCGTGTGATTGGCGATCGACATTATAATGTGGCGCGACAAGTTCAGGGTGTTCTTCAGAAATATAAAGATTTACAGGATATCATTGCTATTCTGGGTATGGATGAATTATCTGATGAAGACAAACAGGTGGTATCTCGTGCCCGTAAAATCCAGAAATTCTTTTCTCAGCCGTTCTTTGTGGCAGAGCAGTTTACCGGAACGCCCGGACGATATGTGAAGCTAGAAGAAACTATTTCCGGTTTTGAAGCGATTCTGAATGGTGATGTGGATGATGTCCCAGAAAATGCATTTGCCTATGTAGGAACCATTGATGAAGCCATTGAAAAAGCGAAAAAAGAAGCGGCCTAAATAAATGAGCGCATTCACCTTAGAAATTGTAACACCAACACAGATCCTTGAAGCAGAAGAAGTATCCTATGTTCGCTGTCCCGGGACCGATGGTTCTTTTGGTATAATGGCAAGTCATCGTGAAGCGGTGATTGGATTAGATGTAGGGGAGATAAAAATCACCCAAGGCGGTAAAGATTCTTTCTATGCCACCAGTGGTGGGTTTGCTGAAATTACAAAAGAAAAAGTTCAATTATTGGTGGAGACGGTAGAAAAAGCTGATGAAATTGATTCCGGTCGGGCTGAGGCATCCTTAACACGGGCAAAAGGGCGCGTTTCGGGCACAGATGGTTCTGATTCAAAAAGGGCAGAGACAGCACTTTTTAGAGCAGTAAATAGACTTCGGGTTTCAAAACGATAGATTTTTTTAAAATTAGAGACTTGAAATATTAAACTCGAAACGGTTCTCGTTTCGAGTTTTTTATTTTTAAATTGTATGATGAGTTTTAAAGAAACAGAAACAGATGAAAGCTATTTTTGGTTAAATATTCTTGGTGAATCCGATATTATTCAAAACAAAAATTAAAAGAAATAATGGTTGAATCAAATGATCTGGTTGCCATTTTTGTATCCATATCAAAACGAAATAAGAAATGACCTTTCAAGTCTCATTGTTTCAACTTTCAAAGTTTACAAATGAATAAACGAACACATACTTGCGGTGAATTGAATGCCAACCATGTTGGCGAATCTGTTGTTTTAAACGGTTGGGTGAATACGGTTCGTCTCCACGGCCAAGTGGTTTTTGTGGATTTACGGGACCGCTATGGCAAAACCCAGATCGTATTCAATTCAGAAGACTATCCCGGCGATTTTGATGCGGTGAAAAAACTTTCCATGGAGGATGTCCTTTCTGTAACCGGAACTGTCCAGAACCGAGGAGAAGGGGCGGTGAATCCTGATTTGTCCACGGGAGAGATCGAAGTCATGATCTCCAAAATGGAGATGCTCAACGAAGCAGCCCCATTACCCTTTATTATAAGCGACCGCCACAGCGCTGAAGAGGATTTGCGTTTAAAATATCGTTATATAGAATTGCGGACCGATGAGCTCCAAAATAATTTGAAGATTCGCCATAAGACCTATCAGGCAGTGCGTTCATATTTATCCGGTCAGGATTTTATGGAAGTGGAAACACCGGTTCTTATGAAATCCACACCTGAAGGCGCTAGAGATTATCTTGTCCCCAGTCGAATACACCATGGTCGGTTTTATGCTCTGCCTCAGTCACCTCAGATTTATAAACAGATTTTGATGATTTCAGGATATGACCGTTATTTTCAGATTGTGAAATGTTTTCGAGATGAAGACCTCCGGGCGGATCGCCAACCGGAATTCACTCAAATTGATATTGAAATGTCCTTCGTGGATGAAGAAATGATTTTCGCCCAAATGGAAGGCTTGACTTGCAATGTATTCAAAGAAGTAATCGGTGTTGATTTGCCCAAATCGTTCCCGCGACTTACTTGGGACGACGCTATGGATACATTTGGTTCCGATAAGCCGGACACGCGATTTGATCTATTCCTTCAAGATGTTAAACCATTTACCGATCAATCAGACTTCAATGCATTCAAGTCTGCAGAAATAGTCAAAGGATTGGTAGTCCCCGGTGGTGCCAAATATTCCCGAAAGAATATTGATGGATTCACATACTTTGTGAAAAAATACAAAGCCAAAGGATTGGCCTGGATGAAGGCCGATGGCGGCCAGCTCACAGGCGGTATTTCAAAATTCTTTGATGAAGAAGCACTTCAGAAAGAATTGATTACTGAAACAGGTATGAATGATGGAGATATTATTTTCATTATTGGTGATGAAAAAGAAATAACCCTAACAGCCCTTGGTGCTTTACGGGTTGAGATTGGTAAAGCGGAAGGATTTTCTAATACAGGAGAATTCAAGCCCATATGGGTGACAGACTTCCCCATGTTTGAATATGATGCTGAAGCTGATCGGTATATTGCTATGCATCATCCTTTCACAGCACCATCTTCTTCTGATATTAAAGATTTGGAAACCGATCCCGGTTCGCTTAAATCCCGTGGGTATGACTTGACCATGAATGGGTACGAAATTGCCGGCGGCTCCATCCGAAACCATAAACCGGAATTTCAAGCCAAAATATTTGAACTATTGGGTATGGATGAAGCGGAAGCCACTGCAAGATTTGGTTTTTTAGTTGAAGCCTTGAAATACGGTACCCCGCCCCATGGTGGGATTGCATTTGGGTTTGACCGTCTGGTGATGCTTTTAGCCGGGACCAGTAATATCCGAGACGTCATTGCCTTCCCAAAAACAACCTCCGCCACATCTCTTATGGATGAAGCACCCAGCTCCGTTACGAACGATCAATTGGCGGAACTAAATATCAGAATTGTCAATAAAAAAAAATAAAGCGATTGGTTCTTTGGAAGAATGAAATTCTTCCAATCGTTACCTTTTTAATTTTTAATGTTGGGTATTGAGAAATACACTTCGTGCCATGTAATTTTCCGAAAACCAGTGCTCATAAATAATTGCACACAATACATTTTGAATACTCACTGTGCGGGAATCACATGATTCCTCATGACCCCATTAACCAGGAGAATAACTATGGTACGCTCCAGATTGATGATGAAATTGTTACTGATGATAACAGTGGTTTTTTCCCAAAAACCCGATTGGATTATTCAAGCTGAAAAAATGATTAATGAACAAATTGTCATCCGAGGTATAACAGATCAAAATGTGCTGAAAGTATTGAGCACAACTCCCCGCCATCAGTTTGTTCCACCGGAAGTGGTCAAATATGCCTATGATGATAATCCACTTCCTATTGGTGAAGGCCAAACAATTTCCCAACCCTATATTGTGGCATTTATGACGGAAATTCTTGAGATTGATTCGAGTCATACCGTATTGGAAATTGGCACCGGGTCGGGATACCAGGCAGCGGTACTCAGCCCCTTAGTTAAACAGGTATATTCCATCGAAATTATAAAAGCGCTTGCAGACCGGGCAGACCGAACCTTACAAAAATTGGGATATAAAAATATTAACGTTCGCTGGGGCAATGGCTATGCAGGCTGGCCCGAAAAAGCGCCCTTTGACCGCATCATCGGTACAGCGTCGCCACCAGAAATTCCACCAGCATTAATAGATCAACTCAAACCGGGTGGTATAATGGTTTTACCTATTGGAAAAAAATGGCAGGAATTAGTGGTCGTGAAAAAAAGTAATTCAGGAACGGTTAGCAAAGAGACTGTATTGCCGGTCCGGTTCGTGCCCATGGTGCATCCGGAATAAAGTTATATAAAATTCTCTTTCTTTAATTAATCAAATTGTATATTTCCTTTGATTCTTATGAAGGAAATCGCCATCATTTGTAACTTGACTGCTGGAAGCGGTCAGGCCGAAAAGCGCTGGGAAAAATTCCAAATGGAGCTGGGTTCGGCATCGATTGATTATACCGTTCACTTTACCGAAGCACCCAACCATGCCACAGAACTCACAAAAAATGTTATTAATAATGGTGCAAAGCGAATCGTTTCTTTTGGGGGAGATGGTACTCTTAATGAAGTCATTCAGGGGATTATTTCTACATCACCAGGGTTCAGGGGAGACTTGGAATTGGTGGTGTTGGGTGCAGGCAGCAGTAATGATTTTGACAAGACGTTTGAAAAAATACCATGGATAGAAAAAATTCAGGGAGATAAAATCATTCCCATAGATTTGGTTCGCTTGGACTATATTAATTTTAATGGCGAATCGGCTACACGGTTTTTTGTGAATAATTCTAGTATTGGTGTAATCAGTCAAGCTGGAGATCGATTTAATAAAGTGAAAGGATTAACTAAGATAATTAAAAAAATTAGTGTGGATACAGCTGCTGTTTTGGCCGGTGTCCAAACTATTGCAACCTGGAACCCAATGAAAGTTATACTAATCGTCGATGGAGATACCGAAACGGATGTAACACTTAGTAATTTGACTGTTTACAAAAATCCATTTATCGCTGGAGATATGTATTACAATCGATGCGTAGATCGTGGGGATGGAAAACTTAGTGTCGCGTTGGTTGAATTAGAATCAAAATTGAAATTGATGGCAGTTATTCCTTCGTTGTTTACGGGGACAGCATTAGACAAAGATGGAACAAGATATATTGAATGCGAATGGTTAGAGTTGCAAACAGATCATAATGTGGTGATCGAAACTGATGGGGAGATTGTAGGACACCCTCCAGTACGATATACCATTTTGAAACATGCCATTCATACGGTGATTGGCTAATGGATTATTCGCAATTTTGTGCAGAAAATGTTTCTTGGGAAACGACATTTATTCCTGTAAGAAAAGGAGTGAAACTATTTGAAATTCATTTTATGCCTCCAAAGCCATCACCTTTTCCACCGGTGATTTTTCTCGCTGGTTGGGGATCATTAATTTATAGTTGGGAAATAGTGTTAAAGGAAATGACAAAAGATTTTGAAGTTTACTATGTGGAGACACGAGAAAAAGGGTCGGCGATTCATCATGGTAAACAGGATTTGAGTATTGACTCGCTTGGTTCGGATTTGGATCCTATTGTCGCGCACCATAACCTATTGGGTAGGTCATACATCATGTTTGGCAGTTCATTGGGAGCGACAGTAATTCTCGATGCCATGAGTCAAGATAAAATTAACCCATCCTATTCTATCCTAATTGGCCCAAATGCAGAGTTCAAAGCGCCATGGTTTTGGATTTTGATCGCGAGAATAACACCACCATTTTTATATCACGTTATTAAACCAGTGATTATATGGTACATGAAAAAGAATTATTTGGATACAGATTCGGACCCGGAGCAATATCAAAAATATGTTCGGTCTTTGAATGAAGCACACCCGCAAAGGCTGCGACGGTCTGCGCTCAATTTTTCTAAATATAAAATTTGGGATCGATTAGGCAGTATTCATCAAAAAGTATTAATATTTACTGGTTCAAAAGATGTGATGCACGGATTTGAAAATACGGTTAAAATAGCAAAATCACTCTCTCAATGTGATTTGGTTGATTTGGGAACCAATGCCAAAACCCATAGTGTTGACATGGTAGACCAAATGCGTCAATATTTAGAGTAGGAAAACAATGGATAAAATAACGGTTAAACATATTTTAGAAAATGAAATTCAGGAGAAAGAGATTCGAACGTGGTCCACTTGGTCTTGTAATAAATCCGAATTTCCATGGGAGTATAGCGAAAGAGAATCCTGCTATATCTTAGAGGGACAAGTTGAAGTCACAACTGATGATGGCGATGTAGTCTCATTTGGTCCTGGCGATTTTGTTGTATTCCCTCAAGGATTGAAATGTACATGGAAAGTGAAACAGGCCGTTTATAAATACTTTTTATTTGGTTGATATAGCCGAAATACATCTACTTATTTAATTGAACTTTGTATTCCTAACAGCTTTAAAAGCTGAAGCAATTCCGATTATTAAGACATTTGGGTTAATAAAAGATCCCAATTCTCATTTATATCAAAATAATAATATTTTTCTTTGTATTACAGGGGTCGGGAAAGAAAAGACTACTTACCGATTAGAAAAAGTATCCCCATTTTTGAAGGAATTAGATTCAATCGTTATTATCAATATAGGAATTGCAGGCGGTAACCCTAGAAAAACAGTTATCGGAAATATGTATTTAATTCGATCAATTATTGATGATGAAACGAATAAAACGATAACCTTAAATCGATTTGAGAATCATCCTTTTGAAGAAATCGAATTGTCTACTGTTTCAAAGGGTGTTACCGATAAAGGGAAACAATATAAAGGGTTGGTTGATATGGAGGGGAGCTCGATTTATGATGTGATGACAAGGAAAGTTTCACCCGATCGAATGCTTTTTTTGAAAGTGGTTTCAGATCATATGGATGTAAAGGACTGGTCCAGTATTGATGCTACGGGACTAATCGTAAAGCATTTGCATTCTATAAAAACACACATTATAAAAGCAATTTAATTCCCTCTTTTTTTAGGAGATGAAACCATGGTGTATTTATTCCGGAATAATAATAACTGGGAATCCCTCTTCTTTATAAAGCCGATTAAATTCTCCAACTTCGTTATCCATAATTTGATTCAATTTTTCCTTATAGGTTTGCCAGTCTTCAGAAAGATCAACAAAACGTTCCCGCTGGCCTTGAGTTAAGGGAGGATCAGAACCATCAATCGTACTGAGCAAACTTAACATATGTGAATTTAGACGGTTGAGAAAATTAACCACATCTTGGAAAGTTTCCATTTTGGTTTGAACCACATTTCCTTCCCACATGTCGATCGCATCGATGGCTGCCTCCCCTGCTTTAATTAAATCTTCAACTTTATTTTTCTCTTTTAAGCGTCCATTCATTTTTTGAATCTGGTTACGAATGCTACGTGCTTTTACAATTGAACTGTGTAGGTCGTTGATTTGACCATACAAGTCCGCCATTAATGTTTGATGACTATTAAAATCATGGTCACGAATATCAACCTTTGGATCCGGTTCAATTTTAAATGGCTGCGTCATGGATGCTTCACCCATCGTTAATCGAGCATAATACTGACCCGGTCCGATACGATATCCAGCATAACCACCATAAAATGATACATCAGGTACCAGGGTTATATCGTCAACTCGAAAATTCCAGACAAATCGATTTACGCCTTTTTTGGCTGGTATTTTAGGCGATTGATAATTTTCCCCAAACGTTTTGGCTGAAGATCCTTTTTTGTTTGTAATGGTACGTATAATGGAATCATTATCATCCAAAATTTCCAATTTAACTTCACTGTCTTTTTCTATTTCATCAGCGATATGATAAATAACCACAGTACCTGTTGGAGGATTTTGACCGATCAAGGGAGAATTTTTACTTCCACCGGATATCCTAACAGTTGTCCGAGGCGTATATAAATGAAAATCTTTTTTAATATCTTCTTCATTGAATTGATGAATAAAAGTTAAATCATCCAAAATCCAAAATGCTCTTCCCTGAGTTGATGCAATCAAATCATTGTTACGAATGGTGAGATCGGTAATGGGAACTATGGGAAGATTTAATTGAAATTTTTCCCAGTTTTTCCCACCGTCGGATGACAAATAAAGTCCTGTTTCTGTACCCGCATATAAGAGATTATTTTTTATCGGATCCTCTCGAACAACACGAACAAAAGCATCTTTTTCAATTCCTTTTGTTTTTAGTGTCCAACTTCTGCCATAATTGGTTGTCTTATAAATATATGGAGACAGGTCACCAAATTTGTAGCGGGTAAATGCCACATAGGCAGTGCCGAGATGATGGGGGGATAGTTCTATTGCATTCACAATACCTTCATCCATGCCTTTTGGGGTAATATTTTCCCAGTTTTCACCGCCGTCTTTTGTCATATGAATTAAACCATCATCTGAACCTGCCCAAAGGATGCCAGCTTCATGAGGTGATTCAACCAAATACATGATAGTGTTGTACACTTCGCCGCCAGCAGCCTCATTAGTGAAAGGAATACTCCCTAAATCCTGTTTGTGAATTTCATTTCGTGTCAAATCTGGGCTGATAATATCCCAGGAGTCTCCTCCACTCTGAGTTTTAAATACAACATTCCCAGCATGGTAAACCGTATTTGGATCATGTGGGGAAGCCACGATAGGTGCGTTCCAATTAAATCTAAATTTTTGATCTTTTGCCACAGAACCTAAACCAAGATATTCATAGGCCATGATACTGCGGCTTTTTTTAGTGATCACATTGAATTTTTCTATCAAACCCTGATAACATCCGCCATAGACATCAATGGGATTATCAGGATCGAAAGCCAAGTAAGCACTTTCACATCCAGCGACCCGATACCAATCGGACCAATCGATACCCTGTCCACTGGTTGCACTAGGGATTGCGACACTAGAATTATCCTGTTGACCACCATAAACGTAGTATGGGAATCGATTATCTGTAATCACGCGATAAAATTGTGCAGTAGGTTGATTTTTTTGAGATGACCATGAATTGCCACCGTTAAATGAAATATTGGCGCCGCCATCATTGGCGTTAATCATATTCTTATTATTATGGGGATTAATCCAAAGGCCATGATTATCACCGTGCGGTACATTAATCTTTTGAAAAGACTTGCCGCCATCGGTGGATTTCATGAAGGGTGCATTGAGAACATAAACGGTATTCTCATCTTGTGGATCTGCAAACACATGAATATAGTACCAGCTGCGTGCAATAAGAACACGATTACTATTGACACGTTTGAAGTTTTCCCCCCCATCATCTGAACGAAAGAGACCACCCGTTTCAGCTTCTGCAATCACATAGACTCGCTTGGGATTTGCAGCAGAAACACTGACATCAGTTTTACCCATATTCTCCGGAAGGCCTTTGGTTAGTTTATCCCATGTATCACCGCCATCAGTTGATTTATAAATACCGCTGCCGTCACCACCGCTTCGCATTTGCCAGGGCTGTCGTTGGTGATCCCAAAAAGATGCAAATAGAATACGGGGATTGGTTCTGTCCATACTCAGACCGCTCACGCCTGAATGATCATTAACAAATAATACTTTTTCCCAATGTTTTCCACCATCACTCGAACGATAAATTCCACGATCTTTACTGGCTGTATACTGGTCCCCTTGAACGGCTACATATACTAATTCTGCATTTTTTGGATGAACAATGACTTGGGAAATCGTTCGTGATTTTTCTAACCCGATATGGGACCAGGTATCACCTGCATCCATGGATTTATAAATGCCATCGCCATGAGAAGTCATGACCGGGCGGATACAAGCTTCACCCATACCTGCGTAAATAATATTAGGATCAGATTCAGCCACAGCCAATGCACCGACTGAACCTGTTTTAAGGAACCCGTCAGATACATTCTTCCAAACGATACCACCGTCAGTCGTTTTCCATATTCCACCCCCAACTGAACCAAAATAATATGTGAGAGGATCATTGGGACTGCCAACAGCAGTCAATGACCGACCACCACGAAATGGACCAATATTCCGCCATTTCATTACATCTTTAACAGTTGTATCAAGTGATTCTGCCGATGTTATTCCGACACAGAAAAGAACAACGAATAAATAAAATTTTTTCACTTTTAATTCCTCCTAATTTATTTCATTTTTGACAGGATAAATTATTTTACTGAATAGCTTTTAGCACGTCTCGTCGGCTGACTTGTCCTACCAAAATACCATTATCTACTACGGGTAAGCGTCGGAAGTGTTTTATTTGAAAAATTTCAGCCAGATCTACAAGTCCCATTTCAGAATTAACAGTTGTTATTTCTGTGGACATAAAATCTTCAACACTGCCACCAGAATCACTGTAATATAAATCCTGAATGATTGTTGACATACAATCAATTTCAGATAATACACCAACCAGATTACCATTTTCATCCACAACGGGGGCACCTGAGATTTTATGTTTTAATAGAGATTCAATCGCAGCTCTGACTCGCATATCGGATTGAAATGTGACCAGTTTTTTTGTCATGATATCCTTGACGGCACGAGGTCTCATTCTGTTTCTCCCTCGTTGGGTTTATCCGTGTCACTATTTCCCACATATTCTTTTACTGATTCAATAACCGACGGGGCTAAATCCATTAATTTACCTGTCAGACTTTCTTTATCTCCAATGGTCATAAGTTTTGCGCCATCTTCACCCACGACCACAAATGCAACTGGTTCAATAGACCATCCACCGCCCACACCTTGCCCGTTTCCTTTTTTGCCTTTTTCATCACCTTCGCCACCGCCGCCGGCAAAGCCAAACATCACTTTTGATACGGGAATTACTGTATGGGTATCCGTTTTGATGGGTTCCCCAACCACTGTTTTGGATGTCATTAATTCCTGTGCTTCTTTAAGCGTATTTTTAATTAATTCTGCTATACTCATATTATTCCTTTCACTTCTTGAATTTAAAATAAGTTTTGATAGCCTGCCACAAAACTTTCCCCGGTATAAATTTCATTCTAAATCGACCATTAATGTCTGTTTCAAATTGATTATTAAATCGTGGGTTGATTACAATATCTACCTTTCTACCCCTAATTAACCTACCGATCGATTGACTCCATCCATAGATTATTCCGGTATACATTGGATTGGGAAACCCCAAATTACCATTTAACAAAAAGTGGTCAAAATGGATTTCTCTTAAGGCTGCCATTCCAATTTTTATATAGGGAATGTTCGACTTATTTTTCTTTTTTAATTTCCTATTTTTATGGTTTGGTTTTTTATTTTGTGGAAGAGAAAAAGAAAATAATGGTTTATCAAAACGGCCAATACCAATTCGGATGGATGGAAATGGGGAAATAGATATACCGCGATGAATACCCCCTAAATGGATATGAGAATTTCCTGATTTATCCTGTGCCATCCATTGAATATTTCCTGAAACTGCGAGTCGATATGGAATAAAAAGAATTAATAAGAAAAAGCTGATTAAAGCAAATAAACCCCACAGTATAATATTTAAATCCATGGTCTAATTTGAGTCATTGAGAAGGATATCTGCCAGTAAAAACCTATTCGAATAAAGATGATTCCATTGCAAGAAGGGTTTTGGCTTTTTCCTGCTCATTTAAATTTTCAGGAGATACATCTGGCAATAGGGTTGGATCCGATTGAAGAACAAACTGTAAATCTTTCACAAATAATTCGCGATTACCACTTTTGGTGTGAAGGTATTGTGCACGAATCACATATGTACCCAAATAATTTGGACTGCCGGAAATTGAATACTCGAAATTATTGATTGAATGAATAAGATCTACACCGGGCAGTCTGGCATAGATGCCGCCAAATATTCTATTTGCACCATGATAATAAAAATTGGGGTTTAGGGATAAAATTCGGTGTAATGCTGTTTCAATAATTTCTCTTTGGCTCAACCGCTCCATAACCGGCTTTGTGACAAGATATCGAGAAAAGTTTGCTACCCACCAATACAAATATGGAACCAATTCTTGAGATGTATTTTCGATACCACCAATTATTTTTGCTGTGGAGTCGCCATTCGTCAATGCATATCCTTCTTGGTAAGAATCTGTAGCTATAATAAAATCCCAGGCAGATTCTATACCTTCCATAAATAATAAATCAGACTTAAAAGGATCCGTTTCAATGTAATAACCAATATAGTGGCATGCTCTGGAATAAAGTTCCGCCACATCTCCATTGTTAGGATCCTGATCATAGGCTTTGGATAAAAACAATCGAGCCATTTTTGCATCTTCCGGGTTAACGCGCTTTTCCCAATGAGATTGTCCTTTTTCAACTAAAAATTGGATATTTTGATCCGTAGAGGTATATGCACCAAAGGATCCAGTTTTTATTGTACAACCGGACACGATCAAGCAGGTTCCAATTAAGATAATATAAATTTGGTTTTTCATGTGAATCATCATGCCGGATCAAGGCTGATGAATTACTCCTGAAATTGGTTAAATTCCTCCTATAAGTTAATCAATATTATAGGGGAAATGGAAAAGACTATTGAAATGAAAGGTATGGATCTGGGCATGTTATTTGGTCCGGCAGATGCAAATTTGAAACTGGTTGAAGGTGCCTTTGCCAGTAAAATTATTGTGCGAGGCAATATTATCAAAATTGACGGGGATGAAAAAGAAGTTCCTGTGATTCATGAAGTATTCCATGAAATGGGATCAACGCTCAATCGAAAAGGATCCCTCACTCAGGAAGATGTGAAAACATTGATTCGTGTTTCTGCTGTACAAAATGGGCATGAAACGCAGCAATTGGATACGGTAGTTCATTATGGGCGAAAAGGCGCCATTACCGCTCGGACGGATGGGCAAAAAACATATATTCAAACTGTTAGAAAAAATGATATCGTTTTTTCAGTTGGGCCTGCCGGAACAGGAAAAACATACTTGGCTGTGGCATTTGCTGTGGCTGCTTTGGATAATCGCGAAGTGGATCGTATTATTCTCTGTCGCCCGGCGGTAGAAGCAGGCGAAAACCTTGGATTCCTCCCAGGCGATCTCAAAGAAAAAGTCGACCCTTATTTAACTCCCCTTTATGATGCATTGGGTGATATGATGCCCGCCACGCGTTTGAAGCCACTTTTGGCTAACAATACGATTGAAATCATTCCTTTGGCTTATATGCGGGGTCGGACCCTTAATAATGCGTTCATGATTTTGGATGAAGCCCAAAATGCCACCACCATACAAATGAAAATGTTTCTCACGCGATTGGGCGTGAATTCCAGAGCGATTATTACGGGAGATATCACCCAGATTGATTTACCTTCAAAATCAAAATCGGGTTTACTGCAAGTGATCGATCTATTACAGGGAATTGACGGACTTGGATTTTGCAAATTGGATGCATCGGATGTGGTGCGCCATAAACTGGTGAGGGATATTATAAAGGCCTATGATCATAAGGATGAGTAACCATCAAACCGTAATAATAAATGTCATCTAAATGCATTAAATAAAATCTAATAATCGTATTAACTTCTTGGCACTTTTGAAGGCTAAATTTCGGTGTGTGCCCACCAAAATTATCTGAAATAAAAATAAGAAATATTGTTCATTGATTAAGCACATTCAATTTCGCGGCTTGCCCGTCTACTCAGCATTCGCTGACTATACCACTCTACCCAAAATATGAGAGATGATTTATGTCTGAATTAAGAGATGTCGTAATTGTTTCTGCCAAGCGTACACCCGTAGGCGCATTCCAAGGCTCATTGTCATCTATTGCAGCGCCACAACTGGGAGCTACGGCAATCAAGGCTGTTCTGAACGAAACAAAAATTGATATAGATTCTATTGATGAGGTAATCATGGGGAATGCCCTTTCTGCTGGGCAAGGTCAAGCACCCGCAAGACAAGCGGCATTGGGTGCTGGGTTACCTGATTCTGTTGAATGTTTGACCATTAATAAAATGTGTGGCTCCGGATTGAAAGCGGTCATGCTGGCAACGCAAGCTATTCAGACAGGCGATGCGGATATTATTATCGCCGGCGGTATGGAAAACATGACTCAGGCACCATATTTATTGCCGAAGGGTCGAGAAGGTCATCGATTGGGGCATGGTCAAGTTCTTGATTCTATGATTAAGGATGGTCTCTGGGATGCATACAACGATAAGCATATGGGAAATTGTGCTGAATTGTGTGCCAGTGAAAAGAATTACAGTCGGGAAGATCAGGATGCATTTGCCAAAATATCCTATACTCGCGCGCAATCTGCCTTGGAAAATGGCTCTTTTTCTGATGAAATAGTTTCTGTCCCTGTACCTCAGCGTAAGGGAGAACCAATCATAGTAGATGCTGACGAAGAACCGAGTCGCGCCAATTTTGAAAAGATGGAATTCCTTAGACCTGCTTTCGAAAAAGACGGGACCATCACCGCGGCCAACGCATCCAAGATTAATGATGGTGCTGCTGCTATTTTGATTATGTCGGGGGAAAAAGCGAAAGAATTGGAGTTAACTCCTTTGGCTGTTATTGGTGCGCAAGCGTCTGCAGCCCATGCGCCGGAATGGTTTACCACTGCCCCCAGCAAAGCTATTTCAAAAGTATTAGAAAAAGCGGGTATAAAAGCGGAAGCAATAGATTTATGGGAAATCAATGAAGCATTTGCTCCCGTAGCCATGGCGGCCATGGATGATTTTAATTTAAGCCACGATAAAGTGAACGTAAATGGGGGTGCCATCGCCATTGGTCATCCAATAGGCGGAAGTGGTGCACGCATTTTGACTACTTTAATTCATGCGATGAAAATTAGGGGAGCACATACAGGTTTGGCCACCTTGTGTATTGGTGGTGGGGAAGCTTCTGCCTTAATTCTTACGAGATAAAATATGGATTTTAATTTAACAGAAGAACAAGAGCTGATCCAAAAAACGGCACGAGAATTTGCCTTAGATCATTTACGTCCTGGCGTCATTGAACGGGATGAAATAGCTGAATTCCCCGCCGAACAAATAAAGATAATGGGCGAACTCGGATTTATGGGCATGATGATCCCAGAGGAATATGGTGGGGCAGGATTGGATACAGTTTCATATTGCTTAGCGATGGAAGAGATATCCAAAGCGGATGCCTCAGCCGCCGTCGTGATGTCTGTGAATAACTCCCTCGTTTGCCAACTTTTATATAAATATGCCAATGAAGAACAAAAACAGAAATATTTAACGAAATTAGCCAGCGGCGAATTACTGGGTGCTTTTTCACTGTCGGAGCCTCAATCCGGTTCGGATGCCAGTAATATGCGAACATTTGCCGAACGAAATGGTGATAATTATATCGTTAATGGAACTAAGAACTGGGTAACGAATGGAATTAGTTCAGATATTGTAATTCTTATGTGTATGACAGAAAAAAATGTGGGCTACAAGGGGATTTCCACTTTTATTGTTGAAAAAAGTAATGGAGGGTTTTCCACAGGAAAAAAAGAAGATAAGCTTGGGATTCGCGGTTCTGATACCTGTGAATTATATTTTGATGATTGCAAGGTACCCATCGAAAATCGATTGGGAGATGATGGGGAAGGATTTAAAATCGCTTTAGGTACTTTGGATGGTGGCAGGGTTGGTATAGCCACCCAAGCATTGGGCATTGCAGCTGAATCGTTGGCTCGATCAATTGAATATGCGAAGGAACGCAAACAGTTTGGTAAAAAGATCGGACAATTTGGTGCGATTCAAAGCAAGTTAGCTCAAATGGCGATTCATGTGGATGCAGCCCGTTTATTAATCCACCGTTCAGCAAAGTTAAAGGATGAAGGAAAACCGTTTGGAAAAGAAGCGGCTATGGCAAAAAACTTTGCATCAAAAGTTGCCATGGATGCCTCTACCCAATGTGTTCAAATTTTTGGGGGTACTGGTTATATGAAAGATACAGGTGTAGAGCGTCTCATGCGGGATGCCAAGATAACCCAAATTTATGAGGGAACTTCTGAAATACAGGAAATGGTTATTGCGCGAGCTTTATTAGAAGGAAAATAGTGAACATGACAAAACAAAATATTGACTGGGATGCCTTAGGGTTTGGCGTTTATCCAACCCGTAGTATGTGGCAAAGCACATGTCCCATAAACGGTGATTGGGCCGATGGCAGTTTAATTCCTTATGGAAATATTGAAATTTCACCTGCGGCAGGCGTATTGAATTATGGTCAGGGTGTTTTCGAAGGCATGAAGGCATATCACTCTGCTAAAGATAGAATTGTTCTTTTTCGCCCAAATATGAATGGGAAACGAATTGCTAACTCAAGCCATAGATTATGCATGCCAGAGTTGAAGACAGATTATTTTTTGAATGCGGTTGAGCAAGTTGTTAGTGATAATTCTGATTTTATTCCTCCCTACGGAAAAGGCGGATTATATATTCGTCCGATCGTATGGGGTACATCACCGACATTGGGCGTAGCTCCTGCCAGCAAATATACATTTATGATATATACAGCACCGGTTGGCTCTTACTTTAAAGGGAATATAAAGCCACTAAACTTAATTGCTTCCGATTCCTACCATAGAGCCGCACCTAAGGGGATTGGTAATGTGAAAGCTATCGGTAATTATTCAGCATCTCTTCGACCCGTCATCGAAGCGAAGACACAGGGGTTTGATGAAGTATTATATCTGAAAGCGGATGATGAACGATTGGTGGAAGAAGTGGGTTCAGCCAATATTTTTATGCGAAAGGGGAATCAATTGGTAACACCCAAATTATCTGGCTCAATTCTACCTGGGGTGACGCGTGATTCTATTATTCAATTGGCCCAGGATCGATTGGGACTACAAGTTGAAGAGGGAGAATTGCTCTTGAGTGATGTTTTTTCCGCAGATGAAATATTCTGCACCGGAACAGCAGTAGTGGTGACGCCAGTGGGTCAGGTGACATTTCGAGGTAAAACCCATACAATAAATGATGGGAACATGGGTGAAGCAGCAACGGAATTAAGAAAAACATTATTGGGAATTCAACGAGAAGACATTGATGATCCATATGGTTGGGTTCATGAAGTTAAAACTACATAAGTATATTTTTAATGGGTAAAGAACATCCACGTCGATTGGGACGAAAAGTTGTCCTTGAAGCATTATATGCCTATGAAATATCAGGGGAAGATCGTGCAAAGGTATTAAATGATGCCATAAACCGAAAATCCTACGATGATAAAACGAAATTATTTATTGTAGAATTATTTGATGCAGCAATGGATCATAAAGAATGGTGTGAAACAGAAATAAAAACCAGACTTAATAATTGGGAGTTCGATCGTGTTGCCATCTTGGATCGTTTGCTTTTG
>Ga0209047_1000528_pt1 | contig 32737 bp, 18 predicted proteins | sample SaaInlV_165m_DNA_3_FD_184681 | JGI IMG/M metagenome (GOLD analysis project Ga0209047, IMG submission 184681) | Marine microbial communities from expanding oxygen minimum zones in the Saanich Inlet - Saanich Inlet SI037_S3LV_120m_DNA (SPAdes)... | ecosystem: Environmental > Aquatic > Marine >...
GTTTTATTTAAATCAGTGCTAAATTTAATATCCGAATAATTTAATTCTTTAGCAGATTTATTAATCCAATACGATGTATTAATACAAGTATAATATCCATGAATATTTTGCAAGTACCAATTTTGATCGGTATATATACTTGTTTCGATATTATCTCCTTTTGATATTGAATCGGATATATTTAATAGCTGATTTAATTGCATGTCCCAATTTAATTTATTCTTTTTTGATAAAACTTTCTTGTAATAATTTTCATGTATCATTAAAGGGAGTAATACTTTTTCAGTTTCATATAATTGATATATTTCATCATAACTATCATAATTATTAATTAAATGTAATGAGGCATCATATAAACCGATTTCAGTATTTTTTTTTATCGATGATTCAATAAATTTTTCTATATCTTCAATATTAATAGATTTATAATTATATGAATATTCTTGTAAAATATTTAATAATCGTCTGATATCATGTTGACAGAAATCAATCAGTTTCGTAACGGCACTATTATCTGCAATACATATATTTTCCTTTTTACATAGTTTTTTTATTAAATAATGTATTTCATATGAAGAAGGTGAATAAAATTTAAATTCTTTACAATTTTTCTTCAAATCATTGATTAATTTACTATGATTATTATTTGAAATAAAGATTAATGGGAACATTTTATGTTTCGTATTGTTTTTATAAATATCAAATACAAATTTTCTTTCGCTTGTTAGAGAAATAGACTCTGTTTCATCGAAAATAAGTGCTAACTTCTTTGCTTCTTTTGATTTCATATTTACTTTGGTATTAATTGAATTATCATAATTATAATAATCTATAAAATTTTCATTAGTTCGATAACCTTTTATATCGTCAGGATATATTGTTTTAGTATTATAATTATATTTTTCTAATAACAATTTAATAATTAATGTTTTACCTATTCCATGTATTCCTGTAATAATAACAGTATTATGATTGGATTTATCAAAATTAGATAACCAATCGTCGATATATTTAATCACTGTCTTATTACCAATTACTTCACTAATATCTTTTGGTTTCCATTTATTTATCCATAAATCTTTCATATATAGTATATCTTATTAAACCTTTAAAAATATAATAATTATCAAAATCAATTTTTATTAACTCAACAAAAAGAATTTTAAAAAAAATATATAGAAAATTAATATTTAATAAAAAATAATTAAGTTTTATTAAATATTTAAAAATTATTTTTTCTATGACAATATATATAATATGTCTAGAAGATCTAAATCAACTAGAGAGGGTAGCACTGTAGATAAAGAAGTTGCCAATCTATTCAGAATGGGAGACCGCGTTGACCAAGCCGCTCTCCTCAGATTAAGAAATAAATATGGTGATAACGAACTTGTAGCTCGTATCCAAGACGTTTTTGTTCATCAACACAGCGCTGTTGTCAAACACGCCAAAAAATTCGCCCAAGCTGTACGCAACCGTTATGCTGCAACAAATGTTCCCTATCATATGCTTTTACAAAAAGCACGTCTTCATGCCAGAAAATACAAACTATCTGAAGCTGCTTTTGCTGAATTCGTCAGAATTTACGAACAAGAATTAGCTGGAACTTCCCGCAGAAACGAAGTTGTTGTCCCTCTTACAAACATGATGAAAGTTCTCGGTAACTTGGCTGATACTGAAAGTTCCGGTTTTGATACAACTCAAGGTGATTACAGAAACCTTCAAGAAATCCTTAAACTTAATGCCGCATCCAAACCTCTTCATGCCCAAGTTCTCCTCCAATCCATGACCTATCAACCAGCAACTGCACAAGGTGTACCCGGACCTTTAAGTGTAGCTGCTCTAGCAGGTCAATATGATAGAACCCATCATGTTGGTACTAGCCACGTACATCCCGTATTAGTTGCTCTTTTCTTAAACAGAATTCGTGAACTTGATACTCACTTTTTACAAAGTAACATTAGTAACATCGTTGCTACCCGTTACAACAAACAAGCTCTTAATACCAGACCCGACTACGAACTATTCTACGATATGGTAACTGACCCCAATGATATCATCTGTGATAACAGTTCTCCTCTTGCCGATTTACTTCATCGTGCTAACTTACAAAACCAACTTTGGAACAATGTATTACACCTACGTAATGGTCAATTCTACAATGCTTCATTTGGTGAATTTATGGCAGCAGTTGATGTATGCCGTCTTAACAAATACGATAACCCTGATCTTGTATACGGACGTCATGACGGAACTGTAGTCAAAAGACTTTTATCTGCTTTCTCATACAGACCTACAGTTGTTGCCACCTACCCCACTAGTTTAGTTCCTAACATGGGTATTGGACACAATCCTTATGCTCAATCTATTAACCCAACTGTAACTCGTGTTCCAATGGTAACTATTAGATTAGTAAATAATGTTTATCAAGCAAACCCCGCATTGGCCCCCACACAACCACTAACTAGTGTTGCAAGACATGTAGAACAAGCTATGCCAATGCAATTTATTGAAGGTAATGCGATTGTAAGCCGTGCATCTAAAGTATTATATTCACGTGGTGTTCTTATTGTATACATTGACAGACGTTCAACACATATCAGTCTAGACTTTTTCAAACCCATGACAATGAAAAACTTCCCTGTTGGCGTAAGTGGATTCTCTCGTATCAACAATGACCCAATGGATATCGACGATGTTCTTACAATTCAAGGATCACAATTTTCACTTAGAAGTGTTGTAGTTGCAGATACAAAATCTGTAGCTCTTACACAAGGAGCACCAACAACTCCCCTAGTTATTGGTTCTAAGACTATAATATATAATAATGATGGCCAGAGAACTGCTCTAAATTATGACCCACTTCTACCTGTTCAAGACACGACTGTAAACACCCCCATACTAGCTCCTAACCAAGGTGGGTATGTTCTACCGAATAAAAATACCCACGGTTTAATTGCTGTTTACACAGCTGCATCTGATACTGCTACTGATGTTGCTATCCAAGCCCCTCGACCTGCTGGCCAAGTCGGTCAAGTCGGTCAAGTCGCTCACCTGATGGATTAATTGATTATTATGTAAATATAAATGAGTCAATTGAGTAACAATTTAATAAATATTTACTTTAACTTAAAATAAATATTTATATGTGACAATTACATTATTTTCTACTTTTAGTATTAGATGGTAATTCTAATGGATTTGATACTTTAACCGTATTATAATCATTAATATATTTAATATAACTAACTAGTGCTTGTAGCACACCTGGAACTAACAAGTCTATTGTTTTATTATTTAACATATCAATTTGATCATCTACAGTACCTGTATTCTTAATATTTTTAAAGTAAACATATCTCATAATAACAAGCATAATATGTTTCTGTTGTGGCATAATAGCCATTTTTTGCCCATATCTTTCAAAAGTTTGATTCTTGATTTGGTCAATTAGTTCAGTATTTAATTTTGCTATATTATCATCTTTAAAAAACAATAAAGATATATCATTGGGTTGGATATGTGTTATATTTCCAACAAATTCTTTTTCTTTACCGCTTGCTGTTTTATAATAAGTATTATAATCTTTCATATATATTATATGATAGATTATAATTTAATATATTTATTTTTAAAATGATTCTATTGGAATTGATATGTTTCTATTAATGAATCTGCATTTAGTTTGTAATTTCTTTCTGCATCTTGAGAAACTGGTTCATTTTCAGGATATTGAATTAAACTATGGTTAAATACTTCATTTACCGTTCCGTCTTTAGTAATAATATTTCTCTTTTTATTAGCTGCATCATCTTTATATATAGCCCATTCATATTGTTCATATCGAGATTGATATACAACCAATTGTCCCTTTTTAAATTTAGGCATAATGTTTATATTAATATTATCCCTTTCTGATTTAGTTAGTAGAGTTCCAATTCTATTATGTAAGAATTCAGGGAACCAAGTAGATAAATATGTTTCTATAGAATCTATAGCTATAGTTTGTATCTTTGTTATTAATGTTAATATTTCTCCTGGTATATTTATATCAGTATTAGATTGTAATTCATTCATAATATACTGAAGATTCCCATTAAATGTATTAAAGCCTGTAATATCGCCGTTATAAGTAAATAAGCCTGGGGACTTTATTTTAAATTCTTGGCTATTACTCTGAATAGCATTTAAATCGATTGTATATCCAGAACGATCGATATCAACATACCGAGAGTCTATTAAAACTAGATAACCATAATTAGGAACATAGAATTCAAAATCATCCACTTTATATAACCAATGACCAATATTGTGTGGGTCGGAGAATAAATCTTTAATGAAAATATTATTTCCTAGAGAAAAGTTTCTAAAGGTTATATCATGCTTTTGTAAAACTGCACATGCATATACAATTTGGAATAATACCGAACGCCATACTTCAGGTGTGTGATGACCAGTTGATATCATTTTCTTTTGGGCAGCATTATTTTCGTAAATTGGTGTGGCCCATTGTACAATATTATTAGTTGGTGCTTCTGTAACAGCAATTAATGAATTACCGCTATATTTTGATAAATCTACATCCGCAGGACCTGTCCATCCAAATAAACTTTCTAATGCAGTACGATTAACAATCGTATTAATCTTCTTTTGGTTAGTTAAATATAAATCTATTAAACCCATTGTCCCATGATTCTTAATAATATTATTTAATTCTTCATATTTAATCTTAGAAACAGTATCTTTGACATAGAATAATAAAGTAATAAAGTTAGGTGATATTTTTTGTTTTAATATCTTTTCTTTGATATATTCATAATAGTGTATTTCTCTCCATACATCATAATCATACCAACTAATTTGTCTAGATGGAGTTGCATTCGTATTAGATGTTATAGATTGATAGTTTTCAGCACCAACACTTAATGAATATATTCTAACATTCAAACCAAGTGAGTTTTTAGCGACATCTATACTAGAACCATTGAATCTAACAGGATAAGCAGCATTGAATATTAAAAAGTTAATAGGTATATCTGCATATGGATTTCCACCATTAACAGAATATGGATTAAATTCTAATATACGTAAATATGACATTAAAGAATTATCACCACCTTGAAGAGTCATTTCTTGTCCATCTTGTTTTTTAAGGATGGAATTTCTAATATAACTAATTAATTGTTGTCTTTCATATACACTATTCATAGTATATTGGAATGGATCACCAGGTAATACATCTTCATATATACTATTTAATACACTATGACCTTGTGTTGGATTACCTAAATTAATATTATATACTTGTTGTAATGGGATTTCATTTAGTTTTTTAAGTGGGAAAGAATGAGGCCATGGATAATCATTATGGTCATATACAAATGGAGGTGGTTGCATACTAGGATTATCTAAAGAAATGAATGCTGGGTTATTATATTTTGGATGAGTATGATTAGAACCAGGTTGAACTGGTGGTTGGTATACTTTTTGTTCAGCAATTAGAGGGGACTCGGTAATATTTTGTTGATATGTAGGATGTCTACGAGTATTTTCTTGAGGTTTTTGATATGAGTCTTGGTGAGGTTGGTGATATGGTTTTTGATATGAGTCTTGGCGAGGTTGGTTATATGGTTCTTGGCGAGGTTGGTTATATGGTTCTTGGCGAGGTTGGTTATATGGTTTGTGATATGATTCTTGGCGAGGTTGGTTATATGGTTTGTGATATGGTTCTTGGTGAGGTTTTTGATATGGATTTTCATATGATTTTTGATAAGGTTTTTTGTATGGTTCAATTTCTCTTTTTTCTTCAGTAGTATGTGACATGGTTTCACTTGTTGGTGTCATTGTTTCTGTTGTATTTACACTTTCAGTCTTTTCTTCACTTTCCGTTGTATCAACATATTTAGACATAACTTTGGGTTTGAATTTTGGGTTGTAATCAGGTTTATGTTTTGGTTTATAAGTAGATGGTTCTTGAGGAGAATCACCTGGAACATATTTTTTACCTTGTGGCACATTATGAGGTTGAGAAATTGGTTTATATTCATGATGCCAACTTGGTTTAGGTTTTGGTTTGAAACTTGGTTTGTAATGTGGATTTTTGATAATTTTTTGTTCAGCAATAACTTCTACTTCTTTTTCTGGTTTAGGTGGAGGTTTATCTGCTTGATTTCTTTTATAAACATTTCTATTATCATTAGAAATAAATGGATTATTTTTAACTTTGGTATATGGTTTTTTATAAAAATCACCACCACCTTTCATTTCTAACATATTTCTATTTATTCGTTCGGTGTCTGTTTTTTCTTGACGAAGTTTTCTTGTTCCATTCATAGAACCTTTCTTTTTAGAATATTGTTTACCTAAAACAGCTTCATTATCAGAATCTAATACAGCTTTAATACCCGAATAATAATTATTTTCTGACATGGTTTCACTATCAATGTGTTCTGGTTTATTTTCATAATCAGCAAAATATTTATCATCTAGTAATTCTTTTGGTTTAAATAATTGTATATTACGTTCCATGTAATAGTTATTAGTTTTATTTCTATATTTTTGAGGAATAACCCTATCAAGAAAAGTTTTGGTAGATTTATCACAATAATCATTATATAGTTCATGATGAATCATTCTATTTAAGAAGTAATGTAAATCAAAATATTGATTAACTTTATGTGAAAAAGGAACTTTGATATTAGAAGAATAGTGTCCAGATATTGATGCATGATTAAAATTACTCAGTTTTATTTCAAAAGAATTTCTAGGCACATAATATTTTTTTTCATTAAAAGTATAGGTGTCTACACCTCCTACGTCTTTTTTTAGATAAACATATATATTATTAAAATTTAGTTTATTATGTCGAAAACCTTTATATTCATTTTGTAAAACAGCTAATGTATGAATTACTTGAAATAATAAAGGTTTTATACTACATTCATTATTATGTAGATATTGATCCAAAGTCATACTTTTAAAAAAATGTTCTTTGACACGTATTGAAAATATATTAGAAATAGTATTATTTTCTATTCCGGTAGTATAATCAACATATGATTTATATGGTTTAAGTACATCTGATATTTGTTGGAATTCAGCATCTATATTAATAATAGGTAACAGGATATGTTTTGTTTTTTTATTTAATACCAACTGACTCAGTAGATAGGAGAATAGAGAATCTGTATTATTTGGTTCACCTAACGAATTTATATTTTTATCATCTTGATATGGGGTTATATATAAGGAAAGTGACAAGGTATCAGAATATCTTTTTATAACCGTGGTTCTAGTGTTTTTATTATATTCTAATAATTTAAAATTTCCTAAAAATAATTCAGTTAACATCTCATGATATGACTGGCTATTATTGTATTTAAATTTAATATCATCTAATTGGATCTTATCTAAATTAATTTTATCTATTTTAAATTTACCTGTAAATGTTTTAGAATAATTATATTCATATAATAAAGCAATTTTATTGTCTAAATTATTTTCCATATATATAAAACATGATATTATTTTTAATTCTATATAATTTTTTATTAACACATTAATATTAAATTTCTAATACTTTCATCTCGGTTAATTGAGCATTATGATTCTTTTTTTCAGAATGTTTATATAGTAAATATATTATCCTTATAATATATGCTTCCAAATGAATTATATATCTAGTACCTTGTGATATTCGTAGTTCAAAGATTGAAGTTATTTCAACAATATTAGATTTTATTTCTAGATCAAAATCTTTTTCTAATAATTTGATCATTATTTTTCTAATAATAATAGTAAATTCAATATTTGTAATGAACAGAATATAAAATAGTTCACGAACTTTTTTAATTAAAGAATACATTTTTAGTGTGTTGTAATTGGATTTATCTACAACCAAGTTAACGATATTATCAATAATATATGTCCATTTTTTATCATTGCTAATATTAAATTTTTTGAATTCTAGTAACCAAATAGCGTGATTAATATTATTATTAGAATCCTCCATAATTGTCTTCATTTCTGGCAGCGATAGATCTATATTTTCTTTCATGCTTACATATAATATTATTTTTAATATTTGAATATTAGTAGGTAAAGGGACTCTAACTAGTAAACATCTACTTTTTAATGGTTCGATTATTTTTGATAATTGGTTAGAAATAAAAATAAATTTACATGTATTGGCATATTTTTCCATAGTTCTTCTTAGTGATGCCTGAGCATAATAAGATAAATCATCGATTTTATCGATAACAACTATTTTAAATAATTTTTTATATCGTAATATAGCTAATATTTCTGTTTTAGCATAATTTTGAATTATTTCTTGAATCAAATATTTATCAAAACCATTATTATTAGGTTCAATCATAATATGATATTTACTTTGTTTAATCATCACTTTTGTTTTAGTATTACTATACCCACTAATAGTATATTCAACTTCTTGTAATTCAACCGCTTTTTTCCCATAAATTTTTTCTAATAACTTTCTAACAATATATTCTTTACCACATCCATGTGGTCCATAAACTAAAATATGTTGAAAATTTGCATATTGCCATGAACCATTTTCCATATTATCAATTATATTATAAAACTCTTTTTTTGGTTTTTTTACAATTGTATCTATGTTTTCATAAATCTCATTATGGGTGTCAAATGATTTTAATAATTTATCTAAAATATTCTGATGACATGCAATTGTATTAGAATCCTGATAATATTTGTCAACTAGGAACATATTTTATAATATTAGACTATATTGTATTTAAGTCTATATAATCAATTTTTATTTTGAGATAGAAAAAGTAATACTTTATGCAATCTCGATTGCTTTATTATAAATAAAATCAATGTCCGGATACAATTATTTATTTTTGGTTAAAAGACTAAAAAAAGTTATAATATAATATGTACTTTAGTTGTGTAGATGAAGATGTTGAAGATATGTCTAAATCTTTAGGGATATGTTTAAGAACTTTATATGAATCACCTTTTATAATATATCTAATTATTATTGGAGGCAGTATAGGGACTTGTATTTTATATACTTTTTTATAATAATATAAATGTCATAAAAGCGATGCATGCCTAGCAGTTAGGAAAATACTTGTATTTTTCTAATCTCACAAATTAATAAAAATTGATAAAACTACTATAAAATAATAAAAATATGGTATTACAAGTATATATGTATAATTTGACTAATCTTACTGCTGGTCCTATTGAACCCAGTCTAATTAATTATTGGATTAATGGGAAACTGAAAAATTGTTCAGAAATTAAATGTCAAAGTACAACCAGTCGTTCGAAACCAACAATTTATACCAATCAAACAATCAAATCTGTTAAAACATCTAATAGTAAAGTTATTAATAACAAAAAATCATAGCATCCGCGAAGTTAATATAAATGTCATAAAAGCAACGCTTTTATTATTAATAAAAACAAGGTTTTTATGAGAGTTAATAAAAATTGATTTATACATATATTATTAATGCAATCTTAATTGTATTAATAATATCAATGAAAACACCTAAACATATTAAGAAAATTAAAGATGAAACAACCGCCTTTTTACAATTACTGGAAACTTATTGTGCCAAATTAAAAAAAGAACACCAAAAAATTTGTTTGGAACAAACGAATCAACTAATATCTGCTATTGCAAAAGGAGAAAATTTAGATGAATATGAATTGAGACAAAAATATCTAAATATAAAAGAAAAAAAATCTGTTGAATCTAATAATATTGAATTAGATGATGAATTGTTATTAGATAAAGTTGTATTAAATGAACAAACATATTACTATGAGAATAAAGAAAATGGAAACATATTTAATGCATCTTCAAAACAAGTAGGTAATTTTTCTAAAGGTCAATTTATTATTAATTCAAAAGTTCAATTAAACGAAGCTTAGCTTTTCTAGACCATGTTGGATATCTTTCAGTAAAATATTTAACTTGTTTATCTAATTCTTCACCTTTATTATTATAATCTATAATATCCTTAATATCAGAATAACCTCCAACTAAAAGATCGCCAATTCTATTATTTTTAATTAAATAAATTTGAGGAAATGTTTTTATTTGTTCATTTTTAAATGTTTCTTTATTATTTTGAGTTACATTTATAAATTTAATATTAATTTTTTTATCTTTTAATAAATCATTTGCAGCAATTGAATATGGACAATTTTCTAGACTTACAAGTTTTAACGAATACATATTATAATGATAAAGAAAAAATTTCTATTTTCTTCTAATATGACAACAGGATTGATCCAATTAATAGCCAAAGGTGAAGAAGATAACATATTAACATTAAATCCAGAAATTACATATTTTAAATACGTGTATAAAAATACCCCATTATTTTATAGAACTGATTTATCATTAGAGGCTATTAAATTAAATTGGGATGACAACTATGTATATAATGTTGACAGGAATATACATTTATTAGGTGATATGACAGTTAAGATCACTATACCATATTTTCAATTAACTAAAACAGATATATCTAAAGTGACTAATATTATCTCAAATAGTATTCTAACTAAAATAATTTATGATAATTATCCAACATATATGTTTTTAATTAATAATAGCAATCTTGATAGCATTAATTATTATTTGATTCCACAATTCTTATTATTTAACAATTTATCAAAATATTCAACATTAAAGATACCTTTCAATAAAATCAAACAATATTTCCATACTCAATTACAAAGTAATATTGATGATACCGAAAGTATATATTTTCTAAGTTTTACCGATTTAGAATTTATTAATGAAGTTATTCCATTATTATTAAAATTCGGCAATATAGTTGACCAATACTATATTAATACATTAACTAATAATGCAACACAACAACAAAGTAAAAATTTACTTTTACCAAATTCATATGATAGTTATTTAACAGATATGGTTAAAGATAGATTGTTTTTCAATTATCAAACTAATAATAGTTTTGATGATTTAGATAAATATCATAAATTATCTAGTAATGAAATCCATTTTTATTATGATTATTACAAGAATAATATTTACACATACAATAACTTGAAATTGGATTCTATACGAGCTTATAATTACTATCTGAATAATATTTTTCTATCTGAAGAGAGTATATTTATTAAAGATGCTATAGTTAAAAATTCTTTATTATTACAATATTTTATTTTGAATCTTCATACGCCTATAAATAAACCATTTACCTTTTACAAGAAATTTGACACAGTAGTATTAGATGTTCCATATGAGTTAATTTTAACTAATGATAATATTATTGCTGTTGATAATGAAGGTAATATAATTGATAATCCACCAGATAATAAAATAAGTGCATATTATCCTAGATATACCATAGACATAAATAAAACAGCTGTAAATACATTAATGACTATCACAACAATTGACGGAAAATTAGTTACTTATTATGTATCACCAAATGATGTTCATACATTAACTATTAGTAATCCAGATACAAGTTATACATCTGACAATCTTGTTTTAATAATCGAAGATCCTAATCGAACATCTAATGATGTAAATACTGGAATAATTAACACAGATTATAATCTAAATAATGAATGGATAAATAATATTAAAATAAATCTCGATAATCTTGAAGGTAATGTTCAGATGGAATCATTATTATTTAATAGTTTCAAAGTATTATACTTTTTACAAGAAACTACCATCAAAAATATTATGGATGCCTTTCCTAATGAAAAAAATAATATTACTAATTTATGGATTGAATTAAGAACATATAACAATAAATTTACAACTAGTGCCACAGAAACTGTTTATACAGATATAAATACTTTTCATCAAGAAAAAGAACTAATTAAAGCTAGTTATAGTTCAATAAGTCAAATTAATAAATATCCCCAAGATATATTTAATATCTATTTACTAAGTCTAATTAATTTTATCAAAAATATACAAAAGAAATATTTTGCTGATGAACAGTTTATTACGTGGTTTCATAATAAGATAGTAAATTATTTTTATATGAGATTTATTAGAATATCCCAATTGAAATCAACTAATATAACAGCTTTTGTCGGATTATTATTTTATATAAATTTAGATATGAGAGAATATTTTTCCAAAGAAACTCTACGTAATTATTTATTAGAATTATTTGAAATGACATCATTTATTGGACATGTTAATTTTAATAATATTAAATTAGCAAATTTGAAATCTTTCGAGTTACAACATTATGATATAAGTAAATTTACATCAGATGAAAGTAATGCCGGTATAATTAAACTTGACCATACGGAATACTTTCATGAATTAAGACAAGAAGTAAAATATACCATTTTATCATCTGATTATACGGTAAAGGAAAAAAACATCATAATTAATAAAGAATTGTTTTATTATTATAATTATCATGGAACGTTAACAAAATTCACAATAGAAATAAACGACCAAGTATATGAAATTAGCAAATATACATTAGATAGTACTTCTCTTATTTTAACAACGGATAGTGATTATATCGCGGAAAGCATAATTGGTACTTTTACTTTGAAAGAATCTACAAAAATACAAGTTCCTTTAGTTGATTTAGTTGACACCTCAACCGCAGTTATAGGAGAAGAAAATGATTTTACACGTGTGATTCTACTTGATAAAACTAAAAAAATTAATAAATTTATTACTTCTACAAGTATTCAAATAAGCAAAACAATCGATACAAATACATCAATGTATATTATATTAACAATTGGCGAAGGTAGCATATATTATCAAGTTCAATTAATCCAAGATGATAATGGTTATTATAATTTTACAGGAAATCCTCTATTAGAAAATTTACTCTTAAATTATTTATCATACGATGCTATTACATTAGACGTAATTAATCTACCATCAAAAACAATAACCATTACAGATAGTGATTGTGTTGGAAACATTAAAGATACTTTCCCTTATATAAAACTTGCATTATCATCAAATGTTTATGATAGTACTTTATTAATTACAAGTAATACATTTAATACCACAAGTAATAAACCTATTAGATTTGTATCTAATGTACCAGCCGTATTAAACACCGATAATAGTGTTAAAGTAGCTGAACATATCAAATTATTAGTTTTAGATGCTGATAACAGTGATTATGTAGATTCATTAGGTAATGGTTCAATAGAAATTAAAATTTTCCAGAATAAATATTTACCAAATATGATCACCTTTACTACATTGAATCTAAATAGTATAAATCAAATTAGTATCATGGATTATTTTATTCAAAAACCAATTTTATTAAAATTAAATTCAACAGATACTATTCCTATATTCTTATTTGCCAATATACCAAATCCAACTACTAGTACTAAATATACTAGTCATGAAACATTTTTAAATAATATCAAAGTATCCAATATAACATCTATAAATAGTAATCAAATAATTCGTGATAATAATGCTAATTATGGTGATCGTCTTTATAGTTCTTATTTTGATAAAGTGAATATAAAAAATTATAGTCAAATGGCAACTATCAAAGATACGATATTAAATGAACTAGATGCTACTATGAGTTCAACGACTTTTAATGGTAAGATTATAAAAATAATCGAAGATTCATATCAAGCATATATTAATACTTCAATCACAATTTTAGATAACATTGAAAATACTGATATATATGGCGCATCAATAAGTAAATTATATGAAACAGCTGTTTATTTAAATGAATTTAATACTATATCTAATTATTCAAAATATAAATTACCATTTAATAAATACGATTTATTAGAATATGATGGATATAGTGTTATGTCTCCTGGATTATATGATAATTTCACAACTATTAATAAACATACCTACAAGTTTGATAAATATGTATTTTATGCATTAAATAAGAAATTTAATTATACTGGGAAAATATTTAGAACACCTTGGTTATCTTTGAATACTAATACAAGAACAAGTAAAACCGTAAATGACTTTTTATATAATTTCTCACTATTTGCTCAAAAACAGTTTGACTATATTGATAATAATTTAGTAGCTAATAATATATTTAATAACTGTAATTTCAAACAAGAAATTATTACACAAGATGATTTAGATAACAATTATATCAAATTGACTCATAAAGTAAATACAGCTCAAGTTACATTAAATAACAAAAGTAATTATACCCAATATATTAATAGCAATTCTGATGATATCTATACTCATGTTTATTACAAAAATAGAAAAGTAGATGTTTCATCAGTTGGAACAGATGATTCGCTCAATTTAAATACAAGTTTATTTCCCAAATACGAAAATAAAAATATGTATGTCGAGACAATTACTAATAATAATAATCATAAATTAGATACAACAGCATATAATTTATTAGGTGCGATAGAAGTAAAAGATAATAAAATAGCTCTTCAAAATGAAAGTTATACAGTTCCGGATAATTTGATAGTTAATGGACATCTGCTCAAAGTAAAGGAGATGATAAGTGGTAATATAACATCATGGAATGAAAGTAGATTTAATGGAATACAATATAACTGTCAGTCTATCGAAACTATGACATTTGAAGAAAAAGTAGATGAAATTACCAAATTAACAGATAAAATCTACTATATGTGTTTGGAGACAACTAATTTAGAGTACTATTTAAATGAAGATGTTAATTATCTGGTTCAAATCAATGATATTATAGGTTGTATGAAATATGTTTCAGGATTATTAATTCTATATACTAATAAACAAATTATTTTACGAAATAAATTAGAAATTTTCTATAATGAAACTAGTTACAGTGATGAAGATATATTAAATGTGCTAATATTAAACTCGAAAATAATATATTATAACAGTGTAGTTATTTCCAATTATGAGGTCGTAGATATATCTAGTTTTAATGCTTATTGTAAATTTTCATGGTATTATGGAAACTTTATCTTTTTAGATACATCTGATAATACCATTTTCCAAAATTATTCTGATTATATTAAATTTTTAGATGATTACGTATTATTTAATTTCATAGATACTACTACATTTACTACGAGAAGTTTGAATGTATATTCTGTTACAACAAAATTACAACCACCATTATTAATAGATAAACTTAGCATAACACGTTTCAATCCATTAAATGATTTAAATTGGTTAGAAAATAAAGAGTATTGGTTATCTATAAATGATAATGAATTTCAAATAAAAGATATTATGGGTCAAACAATATCTGATGGTAATTATCTATTATATTATTGTCCATCTATTCAACAACCAACTAAACGTGTCCATTTAGATTTATATTACAATAAACTCAATTTAGAAAATGTATCAAGTATGACTTTTAATCCATACAAAAACCAATATTTAATTTCCCAAGATTTCTCAGAATTAACGTTTTTGCATAAATATTTTGACACAACAACTCCTAAACTGTATAAATATTATGTATATGGAACAAATAACAGTAAACTTGGTTATTATTATCCATTATCCGTAACTTCATCAACAAATGCTACTGCTTTTACTTTTAGTGAATATTCACAAACTTTTTACATGCCAAACGATGACATAAATACTGTTCAAACAGAAGCACCTGATATTAGTTTCGGATTAACTCAATATACTTCTATTACTACTATATCAGATGATATAACTCGACTTGCAAAAAGTAGTGTATTAATTGATCAAGGTAATAATATTGGTATCATATCATCAATAATCACAAATAGTATCGACTTGACTACAACTCTAGTATTAGAACAGGAAATATATATTAATACTGATATTGTTATTAATAAAAATAATACTTTGATTACACGTCCGTTAACTATTACAAATGAATCAAATTTCTATACATATACTCTTAAAAATAATATTGAAACTGATGAAACTGACAATTTTTTTATTATTCCTACAACTAGTGCAGGTTCAAGTGAACTATTTTTAACAAAAGTTATTTTTGATTCGTCATATTCTAGTGATGTAATAAACTTGATTACAAATAATGATAATGTCATTATAACACAAAATAGTAATTTAAATTGGTCAGTTAATGTTAAAAATACTGATAAATTTGCATCTACAACAAGTTTAAATGCATTAAATGCACATAAAATAATCTTAGATTTATATAGTGGAACTATCTTCAAAGGAAAGGTAATATTATGGCTTGTTATATCTGATATTTATCCTGATATTAATTTAATCGCTACTACTGATAAAACAAGTGTTAGAATAACCGAACCATTATATTTAACAATTGATAGCAAAACACAAATAAGTATTGAAAATGATATAAATGATGACTTTTATTTTGTTGATTCAAAATATTTTAGTACTGATATTGCAGATTCAGATATTATCATTTCATCGAAATCATTAGAAGATAATATTGTAACAGATTTTCTATTATATGGAAATGAACCATTAACTTTTGATGAAATTATAGATAATAATGATAACTTTTATATAAAATCTAATACAAGTAAAATCATTAAAGCTCCTTTAAAAACATGGGATTATCTTGATTCTTTTCAAATGAATTTCAAAAAAATTCTAGAAAATACCGAACTTTTAAAAAATTACCAATACTATATTTTTTCTTTGGACAATTTCGTATTTTTTAATGAACGAAAAGATGTAGATGCATCAACATCTGCCGTCGAATTAATATATAATATTATTGAAAAATACAATGTAAATTATCCTTTTGATGTAACTATTGCAAAAGCGGATGTATTTGTATATAATTATGAACCAATTTTTATTAAAACAACATTAAATTGTATTGTAGATATTAACACAGTATATATATATTGTAATTTTGGTCAATTTGAACGTAATCAAGTTATTAAGATATGGGATAATGCAATGAGAATATTATATTATTCTAATTATCATGGCGCATATGTAGCCTATTTAATGTCTAGTGGTCATGTATTACCTAACATAATAGATGGATATTATTCACTTGGGAAATTAAATAATTATCTTGATAGAAACTACTTGCTAAAAAATTATAAAATAGATAATTTGTTCCATGTCAAAGATCGTGATTTAATTTATGGGGATTACTATATTGATAATAATGAATTAAAAATATATACCGACAATGCTATATCTAATTTAGTATATACTAATATTGTTGGTTCTTATTTTAATTTACTATATCATAAGGAAAATAATATAGCATCCTTTTATTATGATCCAAGTCAAATTGATTTAGAAGCCGGTATGATGTTATATTACAAATGTAATGATAATAGTGTTACTTATCAATTAATTATTAATTATATCGATAATAATCAAATATTTTTCATAAACGGAACAATCTATAGTGGTATTACTTCAGGGACTTCACTTCGAGTATATTTACCTATTCAAACATTCAAATATAATGATATCAACATTCAAGATAATTATATTGGTTCATCTAATTTTAATGGATGGATAGAAACAATCGATAACAGTAGCTCAACTCCGATAGTTTCCTTATATCGAGTTGTTGATTCATATATTAGTACATCAATAGCTGACGGAACTTATCGTGTTCTAGATATTACAAACTTTAATTTATCAAGTGATTTTTCAAATAGTTACATTGTTGATAATGATACATCAGTAAATAATCGTATTCCATTAAAATTATCATTAGATATAAATTATGACAATGATGGTAATATTTATTTTACTAATGATACAGCACATAGTTTCGATTTTACTAGTATTCAACATTGTTATTACCAACAAATTTTAGTAAATGATAATGTAATGAATATAGTATATGTTACCGAAACAAAGTTATATATTAATAAAACACTAACGACTCTACCAATAAAATATAATTCAAATAATAAATATAATATTATTATATCAGCAGGCAATGTTAACAATAATTCTGTTTTGTCCAATAGATACAAGTTATCTAATAATTATTTCTTTACTTATCCAAATATAACTTTAGGTAAATTCGATCTTAATGTTGTTTTTCAATCTTATTTTAATGAAGCAGTAGAACGTAAATTAGTTTCATTTATTAATGACTTTAATTATAATATTGAACAAGCTTTATTATATGAAGAAAATAATAATATTAAAATTGATTCAACAGTATTTATTAATTTAATAAATAGTTCGGTTTGGCGAGATGATATTTACAAGAATTTTTATATTGATAATTATATTCCTTTGTCTTTTACTGACACTGATAATTTATACTTTAAAATAGAAGATTCAACATTCTTACCTAAATATAATAGTTCACAGTTTATTCCATATACAACACAGAAAATTGATGGAACCAAAACAAGTGTACTTATTGAAGAAAACTATAACGGTACAAGATATCTTCATTATGTTGATATTTTATTAGTAAATTACAACATACCGAATATCGTTAGTAATAACGTATTTAAGAGTTTAGAAGAATCTACTTTCTATTTGAATCGTACTATTCCTATTCGAATAACAGAAAATAAATGTATTCAAATATTGAATCCTGAATATATTTACAACAAAGAAATAAATAATAAAATAAAAGAAACATTGGAGTATTATATATATATTAAAGTTAAAGTTAAGGGTATACCAGTTAAATCACAGAATAATTGGAAATATCCATTAGATATAAATGAAACAAAATACAATTATCTAAAAAATAAAGATGTATACTATAGTTCGATAGTTGTTAATACAAACACTGTCAAGGAAGAAAATGGACAATATTATTTATATTCAGATAGATATATTGAATCAAGATTTACTCATTTGTTTTTCAAACAGACAAATTATATTAATAAAATAACTTTTACCGATACTACATTAATGGACGAATATAATAATATCGATGATACATACTTTATTGATTTGATAAAAGGTAATCATTTCGCCAACAAATATAAAAATCAGTCATTACTAAATATAGATTACAATAACGAAGAATATCATCTGTCGTTTAAAACAAATCAACCATTAGCAGAAACAGGTAATAATAAAGCTACTATTGTTAACTTTGGATCATTAGATGATAATTATTATGTTAACAAAACAAATAAAATAACAAGTATCAATTTAATAGATAGTGATGACAAATATACAATTGAAATAACTCATGACATATATAACATAACGAGTAATTTATCTGAGTATGAACTTTATCACGATATTACCAATAATAGTACAAATTATATTGAAAAATCCGAAGTTAATCCATCAAGTAGAACAATGATAGAACTGCTTAAAGACAAAGGAATAGATTTATCTTTAATTTTAAATAATAAAAAACCATGGGAAGAATGGAGTTTAGTTACATTGCACCATAATAACAAGTTTACTAATATTATCAAAGATGGTATAGTTTATATTAATAGACAAATAAAATATAAAAGTGCTGTAACATTTGACACGAACGAAGAACCCGATAAGATAATAGAATCAAGATTTACCCAAAATGAAGTAGATATGATACAGGCATTACTAGATTCTTTCTACATAACTAATGAGAATAATCCAGAAGAAGAATATAATAAATTTATCGAATTACGTGAAATAGAAAATTACATTTATCAACAGTTGTTTTATTTGACTCAACAAGACTATTTTTGGAATAATATTGATTCAGTTATTTTGAATTTAGTAGAAAACTATGATACAACTAATGGATATAATCAATGGACTTTTTATAAAGGCTGTATTATGACTAACAATTATGATGTTTTAGAAATTAATGAAATTGGTTCATCATTGTCATCTAAAAGTGATTACTTGTTTGATTATGACGGAACAAGATATACTAGAAAATATCATTTAACTAGTGATTTTACTGTAAATTATTATACTACTAATCTAACAGATAGTACATTAGGATATTATTTAGGAAGTACATTTTTTGTAGTAGAAAGAGACCATAGTATAATTAACAGTGAAATAGTTAATGTAACATCAAAAGTAATAGCTACTTTTTATGGAAATATGATTGATAATATAGTAGTATTTTTAAAAGAATTATATCAATATAAATCACAATTAGAACCAAGTATGGGAGAATATTACACTTTTTATTTATATGGTACTCCAGATAATGGAACTGCTAAAGGTAAATCTGGATTTTATTATCCATTATCATTGAATACATATGAAAATGATAGCCAATATACATTTAAAGAATTTCCCAATACGATATTTTATTTACCAGATACGGCGAACAATACAGCAGTTAGTTTACCTCCACCAACTATATCTGGATTAATTAATTATAATAAAATTAAAAATATAAGTTACTATATTTATTATCTATATGGAACATCTAATTTAGGGTCGACAAGTGGGACAACTGGTTACTATTATCCATTATCATTAACGTCATTCTCTAACGATCATCCTCACACTTTTGAAGAATTTCCTAATATTACTTTTTATATGCCAGACGAATATACTACACATAATAGCAATCCTGATTCCAATCCTGATTCCAATCCTGATTCCAATCCTCCATCAATATCATCAGAACTAATTAATTATAATGATTTATATAATACATCAGGTGACAATAGTATTAATATAAGTTATTCTACCTGATTCTAGAAAGATGTAGTTCTTAACAAGCTATTAGACTTTAATAAACTAGTTAAATAAAAATATATTTAACTAGTATATTAATATAATGTCAAATAATATAAAAAATAATATTGATGATTTAAATTATTTATATACAAGCCCAATCAAATTTTTTATTAATAAAGTATGGAAAAACGATATAATAAATGATTATAAAAATGGATTAAATCGTTTAAATAATCGATTCTCCGAAAAATTAGAATATATATTGAACTTGGACACTAATTTAAATTATTCCGGTAAATATTTTGATAATTTATTCAATGATAAATATTATGGTTTATTTAGTTTATCTAAAATTCAAAAGTCTCCATTTATTGATGATACAACCAAAGATAAATATTATTTAATGGATACATTTCAAGCATCACCAACACTTTTTTTAGAAAAAGATAGAAACATTATAAATAAATTAGATTCTCATGATCTTTATCATTACACTTTAGATGTCAAAGGTACCCAATTATATCCATTAATTGGTGATGATGATTCTTCTACTATTTCATATCAAATAGATTTTCTTGATAAAAAATACAGAACGATTGATCCTAATATAAATGACCCATATTCTTCCACTGATAGTCTAAAATTTTATTCTGATGAAATTATTAAAAATGCTGAAAATATATCTGTCATTGCAAAAGAAAAATATACTGTGATAGATTATAAAAATTATGGTGAAATTTATGAAATAGTATTAAAAAATAAAATGAATCTGAAAAACCGATATCAATATTCTAATACTAATCTAACTGTATATTATAATGAGAATAAGATAAATATATTATCATATGACAATACTACTAAAAAATTACAATTATCAGGTCAATTAATAGATATTAATAAAAGTGATTATATTAAAATAGTTCAATCATGTGGAATAGCAAAATATCAAGTAACTAGTTATAATATAACTATTTTAGTATTATCACAACCAATAACTGACTTTTATTTTATTGATGGTGTGGTTGACATAGTATATATACAAATGGGTGATAATCTATATGTTTTAGAATATAATACTGTCGGGGAATATTATTATATTAATCAAGATATTAATAATGGCACTGATGTAAAAGATGTATATCATCATTTGAATAAAGTTTATACTATATTCAAGTTTAACCAAATTGATATCAGTGTTGCAAGTCCAATAACAACATTAACTGATTATTCAGCTGACATAGTATTAAATAGACCAATTGAAGAATATAATTATTATATCCAAGCTGATGATAATTTACCAATTAGTTTCACTCATGACAATATAACTATAACAAAAGTTAATTATTTATCAAGTACTAAATTAGGTATTAAATTTACTGGTAATATATCACTAGTAACAACATCTCCATTTACACATATTTATCGCCTCAAAGAATCCATTGATTATCGAGTTAATACGATTAATAAACAAAACAAATATCTATATAATTTAAAAAATGTTATTGGATTAAGTTCAGATGACAAAAGTATAACATCAGTCATAATTGGGTCTTATTCATCGCCAACATATTCAACAGAAATTTATAGTATTGATACTAGTTTAATAAAGTTTTATACAAATAATTCTACGTTTATTTCAACCGATACACTAAATACAGATAATATATTAATTAATAAAGCATATGATGTTACTAGTAATATATTAACCTATCAAGAAATAATACCGCCTATAAATGCCAAATTGACTTTTACAATAACAGCTCCAACAAATTTTGTGATGGAAACTATATCTAATACAGCAATTATATATTCGTATACTTTGGATTTGAAGCTAAAAAATATATGTAACCCTGATTGTATATATAAATTCCAAGATTTTAGTATCGATAGTTCTAATGATGTAATTACAATTACTATAATATATAATGAAAATAGCATAGGTGTATCCCCAACAAATTCTTTTTTAATTACAGATATAGAGTCCTTTGTCGTATATCAGAATATCAAAACAAATAATTATCTGTTAACAAGTGCTGTTAATAAATCGACAACTATTATTCAAGTAGATAGACCATCATATTCTTATAATGGAGAAAAATTTATTCAAAGTTATAAATATAATTATAGTTTAGTAGTTAATAATGATTTAGAGAACCCACTTGATATAAAAAGTTTGGATATTGATGGGGATAATATGGAGATTGAATTAGACAGTTATTTTATTTACGATAATGATACTCTAGTTTTACAAGAAAAATTAGCAAGTTTTGAAGTTAATAAAGAAACATATAATTCATTATATCAAATATCCACTATAAATGATATAACCAATCTAAATAAAGGCACGATCTTTATTCCACAAATTAAAATATTAGATAAAAATTTAGATGAATTTGTAACAAAACATGAATATGATTTTTCTTTTTCAGAAAGTACAACTACAACAATTAACTTTAATGATTATATTTATTTGTTTTATAACAATAAATTATTAAAATCGACTATTGTATTAATATCCAAAGTTCAGAATTCTACAAATTATGATTATACAATTAAAGTTACTCTTGACAATGCATTAGATATAAGCAGTCCAATTGCTTTTTATACAATTGACTTTACTTTTACCAAAACAGTTAGTTTAAGCGAGAGTAATTTACTTTATAATACAGCTACTTTTGTTCAAGATATTAATTCCGATGCTAAAACAATAAGTGTATTAGCAGAAGGTGATAGTTTAGATAATTATACTTTTGATACAAATATTACTAGTACTCATGTTATATTAAAATTCAAGTATACAAATATTAATTTAGTTAACAATTCATATGATAATGTTGGTTTTAATAAAGTGGAAGATGTAACCGAAACAGTTGAAACTACTTTGACAACAACTTCTGACCCACAATGGGTAACAGACATGCAATTATTATTATTTAAATCAATCCAAGTGATTATTGACGATAATATTATTGAAAAACTTGACCATCATACGTATAAAATTATAAATTCATTTAATGAAACAATTTATAGTAAAGAATTATTTGATAAATTAATTGAATTAAAAAAGAATATTGCATCCCAAGATATATATTTTTATTTACCATTAAAGTTTTTCTTTACACAACAATATTCTAAATATTTACCAATCTGTTCTATGAAAAATTCTAATATCAAGATTAAATTTAATACAAGTAAATTATCTCAATTAATGACTAATAGTGGCACTTTAACTAAAATAGTGAAACCCATTATTGATTTATTCTATACAACAATCACTTTATCACGTGAACAACTAGCTATAGTTCGCCAGAATACGTTATATCTTGCTCAGGTATCTTATAACTACTCTAGTTATTTATTAAATAATTTAATAGAGAGTAACCATATTAATCTATATCACATGATAAAAGATTTGTTTTTGGTAATACAAGAAGCTAATTCAACTGCTAGTTCAACAACTATAAGAGATTTATGGTACGAGGAATATTATACTAATTATAGTATTTATACAACTCTTAAAGATACAAATCAAACAGATCAAATACCAGATTATCATATATTTATTTTAGCAGATTATGAAAAAAGTAGTATATCAAATAGAGTAGCTTTAATTAACAGTAATTCAATATTAGCAAAATATGATATTAATTTTATTATTTATTTAGATGAAAAATACTTGAAATATATAAATGAAGATTTGAATAATTGGACTAATAAATTCTCACAAAAGATTAGTTTAATAACTCTTTACTTTGAAAAGATTTATCGTAATAAAGTAATCGTATCAGATACTGATATAATTGATACAATTAATATAAGAATGAATGGGGTTGATTTATTATCAACACAAAGTGCTAAATACTTTAATAATCTATTACCGAACATTAAAGGATATCAGTTGTTAGATGGATATTATATGTATTCATTTAATTATAATTCTTTAGATACACAACCCAATGGTCATTTGAACTTTAAGCCTATTGATGATATACAAATATATACTAAACTAAACCGAACTACAAATAATACCACATTAAAAATATATACTAAAGAGTATCGAGTAATTGAATTTAAGAACAATAAAGCTAAAATTATTTCATAATACTGTGCTACAATCTGTTTTATATATGAAATTTCATCGAACTAGTTCCATCTTTAATAACAAAAATATTATAATATATACCATATGCTTTAATATTGATTAAAGTTTGATAATTAACTATTTTATTTAAATTAAGTTGGATATAACTATCATCCATTTTACTAAAATTTAATGTACCATTTGCTTTATTTTCATTCGTATTAAGCCCAAAAGAATATTGATATATTCCCACACTACTAGTAAATTTATTCAAATAATTTTGTAAATAAGTATAGTATTGAAAGTTACTTATTTCAGTTCTCGCTATTGAATTAATTATTAATTTATTGCTTGTAATTAATGGTTCATTACTTGTTGTAAGAGGTAAAGAAGTATAATTAAAATGATCATTTATTTCTTTATTTGATACCAATTGAGCTCTCCATAAAAGTATTTTATGAGGATTACTTAGATGTAATTTATAATTATTATTAATACTTGCAATATCTTTATCAATTACATTTTGAATTAGTGGAACTATATAAGACATCTTATTATTCATAAAAAACCAACGTTCATTACTATCTAAATAAACATAATTTACTAAAAGATAAGAATCCTTTAATACAGGATAATTTGTATAAAAATAACTTTCATCCTTTATAAAAAGCGTATTATTTTTAGGATGTGCTGAATATAATGAATCATCTCCAATTATATCATATTTCGAATTATCAAGGGTAGCCATTATAAAATCATTTTGAACTTTATTATAATAAACTCTTTTAGTATTAATATCAAAATAAACAAATTGACCAACAGCTTTAATCCCATCTACCTTTTGTCTAATATATTCATTTTTATTGAATAAACATATAGTTGAATCAACTTCAAAATAATGTGTGGGAGTTTCATTATGACAATAACTAAAGTCATTAAATTCTAAATGTAATTTGACATCTTGTTTACTCAAGGCGACAATAGGTAAAGATAAACTATCTTCTAAATTAAAAAAGAATTTAAGAGGTATATATAGTTTATAACTTTTTTTACCATTAGTATAATCAGTTATAACTTTAATTTCTTTACCAATAATATCATTAATACCATTATGATAATATAACTCATGAAATATATTAAGCCAATCATTATAGTGTCTATTAATTAAAACACCTCCTATTTCAATATCAATATATTTAATAATAGCTAATCCAATTTTCTTAACCCATGCGAATTGTTTAATATCATCTGGTAAACTAGAATGTTTAGACATATGTATTTCTGGTAATTCAATAAATAAAGTAATATTATTAATCAAGTCAGCGGTTTTTGAAATATTAAGTGTGACACGTCTTCCAAAATTAGCGGTAGATTTAAAATATTGTGGTAGCACCTCAAAAGAAAAATGAGTATGTTTTTTATATACTTTTTTAAAATAAGTAATTTCTGGATTTTGTGATACAATTACGTTTTCTTTACCATATGATGCTAATAATAATAATCCTAATCCCATTATTATTATTAGTTAGATTAATTGTGTTTAATTAGTTTACTAAATAATTTAACATTATTAATATTTTCTAAACACATATATATATGGATTTAACAAATATTACAATATTTGGTATATCGGGAAAAATATTATTATTGTTTGTTTTAATAATAGGAGGGATAGCATATATTATATACAATCATGGTCTAAAAGAAACATTACAAAATAAAGAATCAAAGGTTCTTAATTACTATGGTGGGAATCATTGTCCTCATTCTCGCATAGGTAGTTCAATGTATGATTTAATTAGTAATAATTTTCATACTAAATATCCCAATGTATCTATTAACTATTATTGGTCTGGTGAAGCAGATGACGAATTCATTAGAGCAAATATTGAATATGTTCCAACTATTACAAATAATTATAATCAACAATTATTTATTGGTTTACCAGAAGGGAATGTACCAGATGATAAATCAGACCAAGAATTAGAACAAATTCTTTTGGATAATATTTATAATCAATTATAGTTCATGTTTAAATTCTAGTTGTTCTATATTTTGTTTATTAAAACTTTCAAATCCTCTCAAAGCACCATACCATGCCCCAGCAATAGTTCCAGTAGAATCATTATCTCCAAAATGTAATGTGGAAAAATATAGTAAACTTTCCCAATTATATTTTATTTTTTCAGGTTCATCTAATGATAATATTCGACTATCAGATGAAATCGACATTAATAGTGCGTCATATGCAATTATAGTAGCTCCAACTCCTGTCGAACCAAATTTACTAAAATCACCTTTATCGTGTCTTAATTGTACACCTGGAGTATAATCTAGTAAATCATTTAATCTATCAGCACTAAATGTAAATTCACGTGGTTTTAATTCTAATTTTGCTAAACGATATTCTCTATACTTGTACCACAAAGACCAAAATTCATCTTTATCTTTCAAGTATTTTGAATAGATATTAGTTGTTTTCATAAACTTGTCAATCTTGCCACTTTCATATAATTTTATTAATAATTTATTCCATTTCCATGGATAAATATTTCTCATAGCGTATGATGTAAATAACGCAGTTACTAATCCACCCAAAAATCCAAGTGGGTAATTATGTGTTAACCTACTAGATTGTATAGATTTTTCGATTAAAATGTCTACTTCCTCTTCCTTATAATATTTTAAACCAATATAACTAGTTCGCATTGCCGCACCATTACCACCCATTGTTTTAGAATAAGTTATTTTATTAATATCATCAGATTTTGATAATATTCTTAGAGATTTGAGAGTAGTATAACCTGAAGCTCGTTTATTCTTTTCTAATTCTGGTAATGCTTTGATATATTCATCTATAAAATCATTTAATTCTCCTCCTTTTTCACAAGCTTTTTTAGTAGCAATCATTAATATTGTATCATCGCTTGCATACCATTTACTAATATTTATTTGATAACCTCCTAAAGCGAAAAAATGATGCACTATTTCATTTTGAATAAGATTGGCATGTTTCAAATTATTGATAGATGTATTAAAATTAAATTCCCATTGTCCATTTTTAAATCCAAGTGTATCAAGATATGATGCTATTACTAATGATGCTTTAATTTTTTCATGATTATTATTTGTCATATAATAAATATTAGATTTATTATCCATATAAAAAATTTAAAGATTAAAATGTATATTTAATTAATGGAAAAGATTGAGTTTAAGGATCTAGAATATAATTTATATGAATTACTTGGTATTGAAATAGGTGCTCCGATAAAAACCGTTAAAACTGCTTTTAGAAGTATTGTTAAAAAGTTTCATCCAGATAAGATTTCGAAACTAGAAGAAAATATATATTATAATATTACTATGGCAAATCATATTTTATCTAATGAACAATCTAAAAATAGATATGATAATTGGTTATTAAAAAGTAACAAGTCTCACGATGATTTAAAAAAAAATTTTAAAAGTGATGACATTAAACAATACTTTCCTAAATCTAGCCGAGAAGCTCAGGTAAAGTTTAAGAATGATTCAGATTGTTTATTAAAAAGACATGGTATGGTTAATGAAGATACTAGGAATATTACTGTAAGATATAAAGAAAAAGATAGTCAGCGAAGAGAAATGAAAGCAGTTACTCGAGAAGATTTCAATGATATGGATGAATTTAATAATAGATTTATAGAACGTAAACAAGATGGCTCATATTCTGATAAAATTATTAAATATGATAATGCCAATATTGTACCGTATGAAAAGAGTAGAAATAATATATCTTATGTTGAATTAAAAAATTTTAATAAATTATATGTAGAAGATACCGTGCAAACTTCATCATTTACTAGTTTAAACAGAGCATTTACTCTTCAACCTGTTATGAAAAATCCGAAAAGTTCCGATATTAATTATGAAATAAACGAATATAATAATTTAACAGATGATATAGCTAATAATGCTAACAAGTGTAATCTGGGTAATTTGGATTTTTAAGTTCATTAAATACACCACTCATAATATTATTAACTATTTTGGTAGCAATAAAGTTAATATTATTTATACAATATTCTTTTGTTTTATGGTAACCATGTTTAAATAAATATAATTTATAATCTTTGTCTGCATTATATTTATTTATTTCCCATACAGAATTTAAAACAATAATATTATCATGATCAAATTTCTTAATAGTCGTATTTTTCATAAAAATACATAATATTCCAAAAAAATAGTCTAATATATTAGTAATTCCATCAGGAGTGTTGTTTTGTGTATAAAATTCCAAGCATATACCTATTGTTTTATCTAGTTCACAATATTCCAAGCCAAAATTATTACTCATACCACCATCTATATATAAATTATTTTTATATTTAACAGGTGTAAAAACGAATGGAACAGATATTGACATTCTAATTGCCAAAATTATAGACATTTCGGGAGTAGTTAAATGAGATAGTACTTTTTCTTCCCGTGTAGTATAATTTACTACTATTATTTTTAAAGTTTTATTCGTCCGCTTATATAATTCATTAAATGTAATATCATATAACTTTAATTTATTATAAATTAATGTTTGAATAATTGTTATTATCTTGGCGCCATTATCGAGTCCATAATTTTCTAGTAAATAATCTAAATTGAAATCAAATTTAATTTTATCTAAATCTAATTGATAAAGTATTTTAATAATAGTATCACAGTCATATCCAATAACTATAAATAAACAAATAATAGAACCAGCCGAAGTACCAATAAATTTTTTTATTTTTTCTAATACAAGTATATTTTTATCTGATAAATATTTTAATCCACCAATTATAGAAAATCCGTTAATACCACCACCACTTAAACATAATGTATCGTATAACATTAAAATATGAATGTATTTATATTTTATATATCTATATTTTATATTTATATGTGACAATAGCTGTTAACAATGCGATACAATACTTGTGTTGTTTGTCTCAATTGTTTTAACTAAAGTTTGAATGCAAATTAAAACGTATGTTAACACATATGGTTAAAGCATCAGATTTGATTAAAGAACAGGATGAAAAATCGAAACACAAAAATAAAGTTTTTAATAAAATATATAAAAGAATTGAAAAGAAAATAACACAGTCCAGCAACGTTAATTTGTATGAATGTTGGTACGAAATACCCGAATTTATTTTAAATTTACCATTATATTGTTTAAAAGATTGCAAAAAATATGTTATACATAAATTACATCACAACGGATTTAAAACAGTTATGTTAAGTGATACCATTATTATGGTATCATGGAAACCAAATAAGACATAAGAATATATGGCAAGCAGGGGTAATGGGATATGTTAGAAGTTATGATTATGCTATTGTATTGTCTTTAATTCTATTAATGAACGAATTTTAGCTAAATCTTCAGGAAAAATATAGAACCCTTTTTGATTACTTAGTTCGATAGGTTTTCTATATGAATGAATTAATAAAACTAGAATAATAACAATTAGGGTAATTAGAATAAAAATAGTTAGTTCGCGGTTTTCAGTAATTTTATTCATAGTTGTATTATACATTCTTTCATATATTGGTTCTTTGTTAATGGGAGTTTTATTAACATTAGATTCTTTGTCTTCTGATTCGCTATGTGTTGATTGATAATGTTCGATAATAAAAAGTTCTTTTAATTTGTTCTTGCATTCTTGACATTTAGAAACATGTTCTATTATATTACAGGATTCTGTATCATTCGAATTTTTTATATGTTTATTTTCTTGTTTTGATGAACTGAATGATTCTTTTTTCTTATCCGTAATACCCCATGCATCATTGATACTGGTATATTGTATCATTTATAATTATGATATTTGAGATAAAAATTTTATACGTTTAATATTAAAGAAAAGAATATTAATTATAAATATATGAATTCAGATACGAGTTCGGATCTAAACATAAACTACTTAAACAAATTTGGTGATGAAATAAAACAAGAAGAACCGAAAAAAGAAAGTGATACCGATTATTATTTAAATATGTTAGCTAATGTAAATAAAACTGTACAAGAATCAGAAAAATCATCATCCTTAAATTTAAGTGATATGAAAGACAGCGACAAATCAACAAGTAGTATTAATAGCTCGAGTTCTAGACAAACAACGGTTTCATCTAAACCTAAATATGAAACTGTTGATATGAATACATCTTTTACCAAAAAGACTAGCAATCATAATAGCAAGAACCGGGGTGATAGAACGGAACATAGATATAGTTCAGAATATGATAGAACTGTTACACATTCTCCAGTTAAATTAAGCCCTCAAGAAATTCGTATGAAAAAGATCGAATTATTAAGAAAATTATGTGAATTAAAACAAAAAGGTTATAAACTTTCTAAAGAATATGATTTCAATTCAACAATGGAAGATATGGAATATGAATATGATCTTCTTAAAAGTTTTGCTGATAAACGAAACGGGATTAAATTATATAAAAATATTTTATTAAATGTTTGTTCAGTTACAGAATTTATAAATGATAAATATGACCCATTTAGTTTCCAATTGTCTGGTTGGTCAGAACATATGAGTGTTGAAGTAGATAGTTATGATGATGTATTAGAAGAACTTTATGAAAAATATAAAGGTAAAGGCAGTACAATGCCACCTGAATTAAAATTACTTTTACTAGTATTAGCATCTGCATCTGCTTTCCATTTTTCCAAAGCACATTTATCAAATATACCTGGATTAGATAAAGTTTTAGAAAAAAATCCCGACTTAATTTCTAATTTAATAAATGGTAAAAAACAATCCTCTAATTTTATGACTCAACAAGAAATCAATTTGGAACAACAACGTAAAGATTTACAAGAACGAGAACGAAGATTCAAAGAACAACAAAGAGAAAAACGTCAAACATCACAATATGTTCCTAAAAGTAATGAAATGCACCAACAACGGCAACAACCTGTAAATGTTAACCCAGCTGAATCTGTAGAAAGTTATCAAAATGCACACTATCCGGTTGATACAAATTCACAAACTTCTATTATAAATAATGCTCCAAGTATAAGAGCACCAGATTCAGTTAATGAAATCTTAAATAGATTACATGCTAGAGAACAACAAAGTGTTACAGATACACAGGAAGAAACGAGTGCAAATAATGATCGAATTGTATCTGATACAACTTTAAGTGAAAGTAAACGACGTGGTAGGAAAAAAAAGTCTTTAATGAAAATAACTTAACTTCTTTAAATAAGTAGAAAATAATAGATAATTTAAAGGAGTGTGGGTTTTTTTTATGTATATATGGATAATCCACAACGCAGAGGTAGAAAACCAAAAGGAAAAATTATACAATATACACCAGTCGTGGTAAATACGGAAACACCGATAATTGCCCATTTACCAATAGAATATAATGAAAATGAAAATGAAGATGACGATAATGATATCTTTATTAAAACTGAAACACCTAAAAAAAAATTATCTATTTCTAATAAGGATAAAAAAATAAAAGAACTTTCAAGTAAAATAGAAATTTTAACCGAAAAATTAAAATCATATGAAACATCTTCAGTTCCTCAAGTATTTAAGGTAGAAGATATAAAAAATGCGAAATGTTGGTGGTGTAGATATGATTTCACTACACCCAAAGTTGAATTAGTTGAACATTATTTTAATAATAAATTTCATTGTATTGGTTGTTTTTGTTCTTATAATTGTGCTTTATCTTATAATATAAATTTAAATGACGAAAATGTATCAAAGAAAACTGCTTTATTACATTTTCATTATAAAAACACATATAATAAACATATTATAATAAGACCAGCTCCTTCATGGAAAATATTAAAAGATGCAGGAGGTCCTACTAATATTAAAGAATATCGGGAAAATTTTATTACTAATCGGGATAATTACTTGTATATAAAACCACCAATGGTTTCAAGAATTGCACATATTGAAAAAACACCAAGAGTAGTTAGTAATATTCCTAAAAAAAACGAGCTTGTTTTAAAACGATCAAAACCATTAAATTCATCTAAATATACACTTGAAACAACAATGGGTTTAAAAAAAATAATGAAT
>Ga0209047_1000529_pt1 | contig 32734 bp, 29 predicted proteins | sample SaaInlV_165m_DNA_3_FD_184681 | JGI IMG/M metagenome (GOLD analysis project Ga0209047, IMG submission 184681) | Marine microbial communities from expanding oxygen minimum zones in the Saanich Inlet - Saanich Inlet SI037_S3LV_120m_DNA (SPAdes)... | ecosystem: Environmental > Aquatic > Marine >...
CATATAATATCTATGTTGAAAATTTCCCCACTGAGAAATAAACAAAAATGGTATTAATACAACTACAATTTGTATTAAAAAATAACTTGATTTTGGATTTTTAATAATTTCTTTAAAATTTAATGCAATTAAGAAAATATGGGCTATCATTAAGACTAAAACAAAAGAAATTGAATATGAATTTCTAACAAGATCAGATAATTCAGTAGTACTTTTCATATGAAATGGATTAGGTAAGTATTGATCTTGATAAGAATTATTTATTATAAGTATTCCAATTACAAATATTATTGGAATACAAAAAATAGCAATTTTTTTAAAATCTGTTGGATTTTTTAAAATCCAACGATTGTAAATTTGATGTACTATAATTCCAATACTAAGTAATGCACCTTCATATCGTATGAAAGCAGTAAAAACTATTAGAGTAATTAAAATAGATAAATGTTTGATTTTATTTGTTCTTAAAAATACTAAATAGGAATATGCGGATAAAGCAAAAAACGTTACGAACAGTATTGTTTCCATTCCAGAAATTGCATGTAATCCAAAAGCTGGAAGAAATCCTAAAACTAAGGATGACAAAAAATAATATTCAAATTTTTTCTCTGTAAGTTCCCTTACAATAAAACCAATCACTATTATTGTAATTATTCCAGAAAATACTGTTAATATTTTACCAAATGGCATAGGATCAAATCCTAATTTTATTCCACCGGCAACCAAAATAGTATGGAAATAACTTGTAAAACCAAATTCGGGTATTCCATCATAATTCCATGAGAAACCATGACCATTTGCTAAATTCTCAGCATATCGATATATGATAAAACTATCATCGTATGTAAAGTGAATATATTTGAGAGAAAACATAAGAAAAATACCAATAGCTAAACTCAAAAGACCTAAGTTTATGATTTGACTTTTAATCATTATAATATTTGAAAATAAGTCTATAATTAAGTCTAGTTTTTATTTTTTAATTCAAACTCATCTAGTTGATGTCCCATTTTAGAATAATTTTTTTCATTTATTTCCACTAATGGATCAACATAATTTGGAAATTCTTCAGCCCCTTGTTTTTCTCTTTCATAATATGATTTTTTAATTACTGTAAAAGCATTTTCGTTCATTTTGAAATTCAATAAACCAATTAATGCATGAACGCTTTTAGTTAAATCATCTAGAGATTTTATTCCTAGTAATTGAGAAAATATTTTTGAAGGTCTCAAATAAAAATCCCTATATGCTTTTTTAACCCATTTCTCTGCATCAGGAACTAACGGTTCAATGGGAGCCACTTTCTGACCCAAAGTAAATTTTGACCAATATTGAGGATCCATTAAGTTTTGTTCAACTGCTTGAGTCATTAATGGTGTACTTGGTAGTGGAACAGCTTTTGTAAACATGACATATTTGGGATCAATTTCTTTAGCAAGATCAATTGTAGCTTGCATTGTTTTTTCAGTTTCATTAACATATCCAATTATAAAGTAAGCAAATGTATCAATACCGGCTTTCTTTGCATCACGAAAAGCAGATTTGACTAAATCCATATCAATTCTTTTCTCAACAAACGCCATTTGATCAGGATCACCTTGTTCAACACCAAATCTTAAAACTCTACAACCCGCTTTAGCCATCAATTTCAACAATTCAGGATTAACTAAATTTACTCTTTGTGGAGTTTGCCATCTAATTTTTACATTTCTTTTTATGATTTCTTCAGATAGTGCTTTTGCATATTTTTGTGGCATCAGATCATCATAGAACATTATTTCTTTCAATCCATGATTTTTAATCAAATATTCCATTTCATCAACAATTTTTTCTACACTTCTAGTACGATATTTTTTATCAGAAGGTGTTTTGTAACAAAATCCACATAAATATGGACAACCTCGCGAACCCATCATGGTACTAGTGGGATGCAAGCCAATAATTGAAGAATATTTTTCCATGGGTAATAAATGAAAAGCAGGCATTGGTAGAGAATCAACATCATTAATAAATTCAGGTTGACCAACAACTATTCGTCCATCTTTTTTATAACATAATGCTTTGATATTTTCATAAGATTCATTATTTTCTAATGCGTTACATAATTCAACTAAAGATTCTTCAGCTTCACCAACTATACCAAAGTCTACAAAGTCTTGTTGCAATGTTTCAAGTGGTAAGATTGACATATGTACACCCCCAATAACTGTTAAAGCACCATTTTCTTTTGCAAGTTTTGCAGCTTCAAATGCTCCCAAAATTGTAGGAGTCATTGCAGTAATACCTACAATTTTAGGATTGAATTTTTTTATTCTAACATCAACTTCTTCTTTTGATAAAGCCAATGCAATAGCATCAATAATGTTAACTTCATGACCTGCTTTTTCAAGAGATGATGCTAAGTATGCAAGTCCCAAAGGAGGTAACACTCCTTGTTTTTTGTTTAAGCTCTCAGCTAACCTAGTATTTGTATTATCTAAATCATGATATCGAATTAACTGAATTTTCATATAATGAAAGCCCGTTCAGCATCATTTAAAAAGCTTTTTTACCAAAAACCCGTATTCACGATATTATAAATCACTTTTTAATGAAATTTCTTTTTAATTATCAAGCCTAACATTTTAAATCCAGTTCTAGCAATATTGAAAGTACTTTCTGAGTGTTTAGATGCTCCTCCAATCCTTTTGTAATAACTAACAGGTATCTCAATTATTCTTTTTTTATTGCGAAGAAATTCTATCATCAACTCAGGTGAGAATTCAGGACCAGTTCCTATAAAATTATTTTTTATTGTGTCATATTCAGACTTCCAGAATAATCTAAAAGTACATCCAACATCAGTTAATCTAGATCCGCCATCATTCCACCAAAGAACCTCAATAATTTTTGCCAAAAATAGATTACCGAATCGTAATTTTGAATTCATGTTGGCGCCTTGAGCAATCAATTCTCTAGTAGTTCTAGTTCCCATTACCATATCACAATCTTTAATGTATTCATACATCTTGAAGATATCTCGAGAACGAAATGTTGCATCGCCTTCCAAAAGTATTATAATATCACCTGAGGCATAATCTATTCCATTTCTGAGAGCATCTCCATATCCTATAAAATTTTTTTGTATAAGTTTAACTTTAGGGTGATTAAAATTTTTAATTTTTTCAATAGATTCATCAGTGCTTCCACCATCTGCAACTATAATTTCATCAACAACATCTTTGAAATCATCTAAAACAAAAGTGATAGAGTTTACCTCATTGTAAACAGGAATAACAAGGCTTTTTTTGAATGTATTAAAATTCTGTTGGTTGTATAGATATTTGGCAAATAACCAATCATTATTGCTATTAATATTTACATAAGTTCCATGTAGTTGATGGGCTAGAATAATTTTATCACTAGCCATTTTTGAGATCACATCAATTATTTCTTTTCTTTTAGTTCGTGGGTTCACACTAGCTTTTTCGATGTAATTAAAAACTGAATCAAATAAAACAAAAGTTCCCAAACCCAACATATCATTAATAGTTTCCAATGGTTTTTCCTCAAGACTTAAAATTTTCATATTATTATCAGCATTAATTGAATAATTGTTTAAGATAGATTGAGGGTTTGTACTTTGGATAAAAGTTATAATTCCATCAAAATTTTCGTCTGAAATATTTTTTAGTGTTGAATGATCAAAATTAAGATAAAATTCATCACCTAACATCAACACAAATTTTCCTTTGATTTTATTTTTTGTTGTATATAATGCATCAGCAATTCCATCATCAGGATTAGATTCTACATATTCTATTTTAACACCAAATTTTTCTCCTGATCCAAAAAATTCTTCTATAATTTTTTTGTTGGAACCAACAACAAAATAAAATTGTTTAATATTGAGTTGATCACGTAAAATTTCCATATTTCTTTGAAGGATTGATTTTCCGCCTAATTTCAGTAAAACTTTGGTTTTTTCACCATACTTTGTGGAATTCATTCTGGTTCCCATACCTCCAACTAGTAAAACTGCTTGATCAAAATCCATTGGTGATTTTTCTTAATTTAGATATATTAAGTCATAGTAGAGTTCTTTTGTCAAACAAAATAGAAAAACAATCTACTTTCTTAATTTGATTACATAAGAATAGAGCACAGAAATGATGTTTTAAATCAACATGTACAAAATTTTTATCATTAAATTGTTTATTTACCAATGTTATATTCACATAATTTGTAATACGAATCATAGATTTGATATTGAAGTATTTTTCATGTAACATGTGAGTAAAGCCATCATCATAATATTTCTGATTCTGACCTTCTATATTGGATTTATTGCATACTCAGATTTTTCAGAATTTTCTTCAAATATTAGCCAATTTAAATTTGAATTTCTTCCAATTATTCTAGGTTTATCTTTTGTCTCTTATTTCATTATGGGGATAAGACAAAAAATTTTTTTAAAAAGATTAGGAATAAAATTGAAAACTAAAGAAAGTTTGTTATTATATTTTTCAGGGTTAAGCATGAGTATTACTCCTGGAGGTGCAGGAGAAGCAATCAAATCATATTATTTAAAAAAGAAATATGGTCATAAGATATCAAAAACATTTCCATTAGTTTTAATTGAAAGATTTCATGATTTAGGAGTAGTAATATCTGTAATCGCATTTACATTGATATTTTTACAAATAAGCGAAGTGATAATAGTTGAAATAATAATTATTCCTTTAATTATAATCGCATATGTTCTTGTTAGGATTAAAAAATTATTTGTAAAAACAATAAATTTTTTTAATAGAATTAAAAAATTGGAGAAAATTTTTGGTGGTATTTTAAAATCATATGATGGGATGTACGAAATGTTGGATCCTAAAACAACAATCAAAGCATGGGCAATAGGAATTATTGCTCAAATATTTTTTGCATTATCAGTTTATTCAGTATTTTTAGCATTTGATCAAGATTTTGGATTTATTTTTACAACACAAGTTGTTTATTCATCAATACTTTTTGGTGCAATATCATTATTACCAGGTGGAGTAGGATTAACTGAAATTACTACTGTAAACTTTTTGACAGATAAAGGAATGGAGATTTCATTAGCAACATCAATTACAATTATGCTACGTCTTGTTACTATTTGGTTTTCAACCATTATAGGATTAATTACAACAAAAATATTTTTAAAGGAATAAAATATTTGAAATATTTATAATAATTTAATCACTAAAATAAAGATCTTACTTTTTTTTCAATAAAATTTTCCACCATTCACTAACAGTTGAATTTGGATTAGTATGACGATCATCATCAAAACTTAATATTTCAAATTGTTGTTCAAGCATATTTTCTAAAACAGATTTATCATAGAAATATCTTGTAATTCCCTTATGTTCATAGGTATCCTCACTAATTTTAGTTCCAAAATCATAATATTTATCACCTTTCTTTTTTGTGGAAAATAAAATTGTGGCCTCATCTTTCATCACTCTGTAAATATTATCAAAAATTTTTTCTAAACTATTAATATCAAAGAACTGTAATGCTAAATTTGAATAAACAAAATCAAAAGAATTGTTTGGGTATGAAAATGGTTCTGTTACATCATGAACAATTGCATTTAAATTTTTTAAATTAAAAGATTTTTTTGTTTTATTTACAAATGTAATTGCATTTTCAGAAATATCAAAAGTTTCAACAAAATATCCTTTTTCTGAGAAAAATATTGAGTCACGACCCTGTCCACATCCAATTTCTAGAATATTTTTGATAGATTTATCATAGATTAAGTCATTAGCCATTTTAGCTAATTTAGTCGGACCAGTACCAAAAACATTTGGTCTTGAATACATATCTGACCAATAAGAAATTATTTTTTCTTCTCTCAAGATAATTTCCCTTCATGTAAAATATTATTCATTTCCTCTCTTAATTTTAAAGAAATCTCAGGGTTAGAATCAATTAAATTATTTTCTTCAGTAGGATCATTTTGTAAATTATATAATTCTTCAGTATTATTATGAATATTTGAAATAAATTTCCATTTATCCGTACGAATTGAAAAAACATTAGGTTCTTTCGGAGGTTGTTTATTTTTTAATGGATTTCCAGACTGAGAAAATGCAATTCTTTCTTCATGATTTCCATGAATAATTGGCATCAAACTTTTTCCATCAATTTGTTTGTAATCAGAATCTATTGGAATTGACAATATGTCTAATATTGTAGGCAATAAGTCAACGGAACGAATTTGATTTTCAGTGATTTTATGCGGTAAAGAATGATGATTAAATAATGCTGTAGAAATTAATGTATAATCATAACAGTATACGCCGTAAGCACGTTCGCCAATTTTTTCACCGATACTTATCCCATGATCAGAAATAACTACAATGAGACTATTTTCATTAAGACCAAGTTTTTCACAATATGAAATAATATCTCCAAGATATACATCAGCTTTTTTAAATAATCCATCATAGAATTTTTCATTTTCCTTCTTTTTTGAAAAATATTCTTCACTAAAATTATCATATTTTTTTAAAACTTCGTTCATAATACCTGTATGAATATTACTGTAATGTAAATAAAGAAAAAAATCTTTATTTTCATCAGATTTGTTTTTCATATCATCTAACAAAAGCTTGTGTCTTGCTGTCAAATCATCATTTTCTTCATCATGTACAACAAAAGAATCAAAACCAATTTTTGGTAAAACTAAATTATTGATTACATCAGCATGTGTATAATATCCATTTTGTTGAAGATATAATGAAAGTGTTTTATATTCATCTTTTTTGAATTTTGGAGTCGACCAATAACTATTGACACCTGTTTTATGACCATACGAACCACTGAAAACTGCATGTAATGCTCCAATTGTATATGGTGCATATGTTATAGTTTTTGGAAAAAAAGTACTGTTTGAAATTAAATTAGAGTAATTTTTTCCAGTAACAATACGATCAAGGCGAGCACCATCCACCATAATGAAGATTAAATTCATAATATTTTTAAAAGAAATCAATCACAATATAATTTTGTTGATTAATTTAACACAAAAAATAATTTACATGTATCCAAGTTTTCGAAGTTCTTCTTCAATTTTCTTCTCCTCATCTATATCTAAAATCTGTTCAGTTTTTTTATATTCAAATCCTTGATCATTTTGAAGTTTTATCAACATCTCTTCCATCTCTTGAACAATAGAAGAATTATTTTTAGCAATATTTTTTTCTTCTAATTGATCATGCTTCAAATCGTATAAATGAACTTCAATTGTATCATCATATTTATCACGAAAATATTTGAATTCAGAAGTTCTTATACCAACAATATTTTTGTTTACAAATTTTGGAGAATTTGCTGCACCCTCAAGAAATGCAGGTAGTTCTTCATAGGGATTATCGCGTATAATAGGTAGAAGACTTTTTCCATGTCCAAGAGATTTTTTATTTAATTTAGCAGCTTCAAAAATAGTTGGAAAGATGTCAATGCTTCTTACTTGCTGTTTTATTTTTTTATTAGAAGGGATTTCTGGTCCTAAAATTAACAAAGGAATTCTAAAACGTTCATCATAAACAAATGAATCGCCCCATACGGATGTACGCATCAATCTTTTTTTATATTGACTAATATTTTTATCAATTTCATCAAGTTTTGGAAGCATTTTTTTCTTGATGTTTGATCTAATTTTGTCTGTGTATAATTTAGCAAGTTTTTTCCTGCCAGGAAAAATTTTTCTTGGTATGGAGTTAGATATTTTTTGAGCTATCTTAAAAATAGTTCCCGGATTATGTACCCTAGATTCAATATTTTTATCATTATAATCTTCCAAGTCTCCAGAATAACTAGCTACTTCAGTACCATGATCAGAAGTAATAACAACAATAGTATTTTCAAGATTAACTTGTTCTAAAATTTTTTTTAACCAAGGATCCATTGCAGAGATAACTCGGTCATATTGATTAATTCCAAATTTTTCATCACTGATCTCTTTTGGTCCATTTTTAATCCTATATTCTTTAGGGTATGAAAGTAAATGTAAATCGTATAAATGTAAATAATAAAACCACGGACCTCTCATTTTATTTTGTAATTTTTCAATAATTTGTTCTCCTAATCCATTCCATAATTTTGATGAAACTGAATATGTTTCTGCATGGTCATATATTTTATCAAGACCAAGAAAATAAATTACTTCTTGATAAGTTGCGTAAGTAGTGTAACCCTCATTTTTTAAATTTTGAACATAATTTTCAAGTTTTTGATTAATTGTAAATACATTTTCATCTTGCACAACACATTCAAATGGATACAATGAGGTGATTGTACTTGCAACGGATGGAACTGTACAGGGAGCTGAACTGATACACTGTTCAAAATAAGTTCCATTTTTTATTAGATCATCGAGGTATGGAGTAATGGATGTTTTGTTAGAACCATGAAATTTATCGGAACGTAGTCCATCTAAAACGATAAAAAGTATATTAGGTTTCAAGGAATCACTCATTGTTTGAATCAAAGATTGTTGGCATTCTTGATGGTGCAGTAGTTCGTTTTTTCATATAATTTGCCAGATCACTTTGAAGTTTTGACATAGATTTTTTCTCTTCTTCAGTTAATTTTTCGTTATTAGAGATTTTTGTCATCAAGTTAAGTAATTCTAAAGTTAATCCCAACATAGTTTCGCTGTTTATTAGCATTCTACGATTATGGGGATTAGCTTCAATTCCGACATCAGCTTCAGATTTGTAAGCTGGACTTCTTTTAAAATGAACATATCCTATTATTGTAAGAATAGGGATTCCAGTCATTGCAACAATCAAAACATACTGAATAAACGAAGGAAAAATTAATTGTAATTCTGGAACTTTGTCAATAGCCAAGTAGAATGTAACAGTAAGTGTATTAATTGCTGCAAAAAGAAATGCAAAATATGTTGTCCAGCCTTGTCTAAAATAGTACCAAATACGAAATGGAAAAGATTTATTCACGTAAATACTTCATAATACACCTATATCAAGTAATATACTAAAAGATTCTTTTTTGATGTAAAAATTAAACAGTTGTTAAATTAATTTTAAATTCCTATTGTTTTAATTACACCATTTTTAAAATTTTTTCTATTTAAAATATTTCTACCATCAAAAATCAATAATGGTTTTTTTACAGATTTAAAAGAAGAACTAGTAAATTTTGAGTATATTTTATGATCCGTAGAAATAAAAATCAAATCACTATCAGATAATGCCAAATCTAAATTATTTGTCAATAAAACATTTTTTGGTAATTCCTTGTCAACTAAGATATATGGATCGTGAACGGTTACATCAAACTTTAGTTTTAAAAATTCTTTAACAACATCATATGTTGGAGATAGTCTCGAGTCAGTTACATCTCCTCTAAAACCTAAACCAAGAATTGTAATTTTGTTATGTTTACTAGTTTTATTGTTATTTTTTAATAATTTTAATGAAGAGAGAACACATTTTTTTGGCATTGAGTCATTGTATTTTCGTGCTTTGCTAACAATATCTAATTTTTTGCCAATTTTTTTTGCAGATTCTAAAACTATTTGGGGATAAACAGGAATGCATAGTCCACCTACCCCCGTTCCAGGATAATGTAAATGGCAAAAAGGTTGTGAATTAGATGCATTTTTTGTTTCCCAGTAATTAATTCCAATTTTTTCACAATATTCAGATAATTCATTTGCTAATGCAATGTTTACGTCTCTATAGATCCCCTCAAATAATTTTTCTGCTTCTGCAGCTGCAAGAGAAGATAACTCTAAAACTCCTTTTTTAGAAACAAGATCAAGGAGAGAGGATCCACGTCTTAGACTTTTTTCTCCCAATCCCGCAACTATTGCAGGGTAATTAATTTCAATATCTTCAATTGCACGTCCCTCATAGATTCGTTCAGGGTTGTAAATTAAAGAAAAGTCTTTTTCGCCTTTAAGCTTACTACCTTTTTCCAAAATTGGTAAGATTATTTCTTCAGTTGTTTTTGGTGGAAGTGAAGGACATACAATTACTGTATCTCCTTTTTTCAGACCTTGTGAGATGGATTTAGCTACAGATATCAATGCTGTAAAATCAGCTTTTCCATTTTTAATTGCAACAGGGACAATAATTATTTTAATATCAGAATTTTTTGAAGCTGCAATTCCATCATTTGTTAAAGAGAATAATTTATTTTTGAGTCCATTAGTAAACTCTTTTGAAACAAATGGTTCTTTTTTATGAGAAACTCCATTTTTAATATTATTAAGAAGGTTTTCTGAAATGTCTACACCGATAACTTTTGCGCCAATACGTAGCCATACTGCTGCAATTGGTCCACCGACATTTCCCAAACCAAATACAGAGAATATGATCTTCTGTTTTTTAATTTCAGATTTTAATTTATTTTTGATAGAAGTCACCAAAACATTTTTTCTAACAATATCGTTAATTTATGGATATAGTATAAAATAGCAAATTTTAATCTAAATTACCATAAAATTTTGATTGAAATTCATCAATGGGTAAAAATTTGTGATGAGAGGCATAACTTTCCATTTGTTTACGTTCTTCAACATTATTTGTGGTAAAATAAGAAAATTTATCTTCAGAAATCATAGGGACTTGAATCACTCGCTCGTACCAGATTTTTAAGGTATTTTCATTTGCATAAACACTTTCAGCATAAAAAGCGTATTCATAGTCATTGTTGGCAACAAAATTGGATACATCCAGAGTTGTGTCTGTTGCTAAAAGATATATTTCATAATTATCATGTTTTACTACATCAATAAATTCAATTAATGAAAGCGGAATTCCATTTTTTAAGAAATATGCATTATTATCCAAGTCATAAAGTATCCATTTTTGAAGATCAACACGATAAACTTCAATCATAGTATGACCATTATCGTAAGTATTCCAATCATCAAGAGTTAAAGTTTGAACAACCCTAGATTTAATATCATTAGATTCCAATAGGTCTTCAATCCATATTGAAATAGTACCACATGTTCCAAAAATTTTTGAATTTAATGCTTTAAAATTTAATTCTTCAATGTTTTTTGAATTATCAGAATTACCATGTGAATAAATCCAAGCAACTGCAGACATTAGAGAATTAATATTTTTTCCATCAAATACTATTCTTTGTTCATTTTTTTCTAAAGGAAGTATGAATCTATACAAACCTTCATCTACAAGATTGTAAGTATTTCCATAGTAAGTATACGTTCCAGAAGGAATAACTAATTTATCAGGTATTTGTTTTGAATTTAAATTTAATTTATCAGGAATAATTGTTTTTATTTCTGTATTTAATGCATGATATACTATTGGAGAATTATCAGATTCTGAATAAGGTCTAGTTGGAGGCTCCTTTAATCCAAAGTCAATTAATAATTCTCTAACTTCTGCTCTAAATTCATAATCAGTTTCAACTAGATAAATTGGAATAAGAAGAGAAAATATAATTGGAAAAATTATAAGTAAATATCTATTCATAAATTATCAGAAATTTTCTTGTTTTTATTAATTATACTGAATTTTCCTTCAACCAAGAGATTGTTTTTCTTAAACCAGCCTCAACTGATGTATTTGGAATTAAATCAAATGTTTCTTTTAATAATGTGGTATCTGAAACAAAATTTCCAATTTCACCAGGTCTTGCATCTTGGAATTCAATTTTAGGTTCAATTTTAAGAATTTGTGACATGGTCTTAACAATATCCAATATGGTAGTACCAATTCCAGTACCCATGTTCAAAATTGTACCATTTCCAACTTTAGATACTGCAGATTTTTCAAAAAATGATAGTATATCTTCGATGTATACATAATCTCTAATTTGATCTCCTTTTCCAAAAATAGTAATAGGCTCATTGTTTTGAATTTTTTTATAAATTGATGGAATTAAACCATTTTTTTGGAATGGACCATAGATATTGAAAAATCTAAAAACAGTGTAGTCAAGATTGTATAATTCATTATAAAGTCTAAGATAATGTTCTGATGTTAATTTTGTAATCCCATATGCAGTCTTAGGTTTTGGATCATGTTTTTCATTAACTTGAAATGAAGATGGTTCTCCAATTAATGAAGATGCTGAAGTAAAAATTACTTTAGGTATAGAATTTTTTCTGCATGCTTCAAGTAAATTAAGTAATCCTAGAATGTTAACTTGTGCATTAGTAATGGATCCGTCTAATGAAGATACTAGAGAATGAGCAGTAAGATGAATTACAGCATCAACATCTTTAACAATTTTTTCAACAGAGTTAAAATTTGTAATATCACATTTAAAATAATTTTTTTCATTAGAATCAATTTGATCAGATCTAAAAATATCATGATTTTTAGATAATCCATGGACCAAGTTTTGTCCAACAAATCCTTCAGAACCCATAATCAAAATTTTCATAAAAATACCTAATTTTGTAATTTAAAAAAGCTTCCTTAAAAATACCTTAATAGAAGAGAAGATCAGTCCAAGAATAATGGCAGAAAATAAGCTCATACCATTAGCAGTTCCAGATATTGGTGATGAAGAAATTGAAGAAATTAAAAAAGTAATGGGTACTGGATTTCTTACAGAAGGTGTAACTACAAAAGAATTTGAACGAATGGTTGCAGAGTATTTAGGTGTAAAACATGCAATTGCAGTAACATCATGTACCACAGGATTACATGCAGTATTACATTGCTTAGATATCAAAGGTCAAGAAGTAATTGTGCCAGATTATACATATCCAGCAACTGCAGAAGCCGTAGTATTAGCAGGTGGAATTCCAGTATTATCTGACGTAGATCTTGAAAGTATGAATATGACTTCAGAAATTTTAGAAGAGGCTTATAATGAAAAAATGACTGTATTTAGTCCAGTCTCATGGGCGGGAGTTCCATTAGAAAAAGAAATTTATCAAAAAGCAAAAAAACTTGATTTAAAAATGCTAGAGGATGCTGCATGTAGTTTAGGGGCAAAAATTAATGAAGATTATGTTGGAAAAATTGCAGATTATTCATGTTTTAGTTTTCATCCTAGAAAAGTAATTACAACAGGAGAAGGAGGGATGATAACTACAGACAACGATGAAATGTTTGAAAAATGTTATTCGTTTAAACATTTTGGAGCAAAAGGAACGTCTTTTGAAACTATTGGTACGAATTATAAATTATCAAATGTGCTAAGTGCAATTGGTGTAATTCAAATGAAAAAAATCGACAATATTGTAGAAACACGAATTCAAAAAGCAAAAGTTTACGAAGAATTATTATTAAAAGTTGATAATATTAAATCGGCATATGTTGGAAAGGGGACTCGTCAAACATTTCAATCATACACATGTTATGTAGAAAAAGAGGGAAAAAGAGATGCAATTAGAGATGCGTTAGCTAAAGAAAATATTCAGAGTCAGATAGGAACTTATGCACTTCATTTAGAACCAGCCTATAAAAATATGAAAAGAGTTGGTGATTTAAAAAATTCAGAACTGTTGTTTAAGAATGCGTTAACATTACCTCTTCACAAAAATTTAACACAAGAAGATCAAGAGAAAATTGTTCAAATAATCAATAAAACTCTTAACTGATACCAGATTATTCTTCAAATAATTGAAAAAGAAAATTCATGATGCAATTTACAAGCATTATACAGAATTATTTGAAAATCATGGGGAAAAACCTGCCTCATTAGGATGGCCAAAAGGCAGACAAGATTTAAGATTTAAGATTATGAGTGAAATTGGGGATGTTAAAAATTCAAAAATATTAGATGTGGGTTGTGGATTTGGGGATTTTTTAACATTTTTGAATACAAAGAAAAGAAAAATAGAGTATACTGGAATTGATATAAATCCAATTTTTATTAAAATTGCAAAATCAATTCATCCCAATAGTTCCTTCCAAAAGAGAGATATAGAAATTGCAAAATTTAATAAAAAATTTGATTGGTCATTTGCAATAGGTACTACTAATATGAAAGGAAATTACAAGTATGTTGAAAATTTAATGATAGAGATGTTAAGAATTTCTAAAAAAGGAATTGCCATGGATTTTATGAGTTCATATGTTGATTTCAAACAAAAAGGAAGTAGTCATTTTGCACCTGAGAGAATATTTAAAATTGCAAAAAAATTATCCAAACGTGTAGTAATTAGACATGATTATTTACCTTTTGAATTCTGTGTTTATATTTACAAAAATAATAAATTAACAGAAAATCAGACATTCAAAGATTTTAACTAGAATCTAAATTTGCAATTCCAAACCCTGATTTTCCAAAATCATTACCAGAATATAACATGTATTTTGAATTCAAATGATTGAATACATAACAATGTTCAATAGATTCTGAATCCCAACCGAATTCAGAAACAGTAATTCCAACTTGTTCATCTTTTCTTTCCCATTTTATTCCATCAAGGGATTCCGCATATCCAATTCTATATTTATCAATAGAATAAGAATACCACATACGAAACAAACCTTTTTCTTTAATTATGCTGGCTCTACCAACTGCAAATTCATTTGGATATTTAAAATCAATAGCAATAACCCCATTTCGTTTCCAATTAATACCATCCTCAGATTCTGCATATCGTATATTGTAAGGAGCTTTGAATGAATTATTTTCATAGAAACATTTCATAGGTGAAATGTAATACATTCTCCATAGATTGTTATCATAGATTACTGTAGGTGAAGATACCATGTAAGGATCAATGTGATTTCGATCTAATATTGGCCCTTTACTAAATTTTTCAAAAGTTTTACCTCCATCTTTACTTATAGCAAGTCCTATTGACCATCGAAATGGGATTGACTTGCCAACATTCCAACCAATATAATAGAGATATTTTTTTCCCTTAAAATTTACTAAAGATGAACCCATTACTCCATGTTCATCAAAAGAACCGAGATCTCCAATAGATAATATGGGGGTTTTACTTTGATTAAGAATTTTGTGTGGTTGTGTGATATCTATATCAATAGAACCAATCTGAGAATAATTATCAGAATTTCTAGAACTGAAAAAAATTCTATAATCATTATTTTTTAAATGATCTGCAAATGGAAGAGATGCATGAGTTTGCATCCATTCTGAATTTTTGTTTGCACAAAAAATAAGTCCAAGTTTATTCCATTTCATCATGTTTACACTAAAAATGATTTAGATCATTACTTTTAACCGGAAGTAGTTTTGCTTTTTCTGAAGTAAAAACCTGTTGAGAAGTTGTATTTTCTAAAATTAATGAACCAGCACCAATAACACATTCAGAACCTATTGTTATTCCATCACGAATTGTAGAATTAACACCCAAAAAGCAATAGGGTCCAATAGTAACATTTCCAGAAACTACAACGTGAGATGCAAAAAAACAATGATCTTGGATAATATTATGATGTCCTATATGATTACCACTCCACAATATCACATTATTTCCAATTTTTGTAAATGGTTGAATAACATTATTTTCAAAAATAAAACAATTATCTCCAATATCTAGATCATTCCAGGTAGTTGATTTTGAATTTACATAAGAAATTAATTTGTATCCTTTATTTTTTGCTTCATTGTAAATTTTTGCTCGTGTTTTATTTACATTCATGTATCCAACAGCTACAAACATAGAATAATCGGATGGAGAAAAATAGGATTCAATATTTTCAAATGGAAATACAGGTAGTTTAAATAATTTTTCTTGAGTCATGAATTCTTTGTTTACAGTAAACCCAACTACTTCATAGGGACTATCATGAGTTAGATAATAATATACAATTTGAGCAAACTGTGTTGTTCCAAAAATGATCACTTTTTTTGAATCAGACATTATGATTTGACATTTTCTTTTCTATTTAGATATTTCAGAAATAATAAATTTAAGATAATTGTTCAAAGGGTACAATATAAAAAAATTCATACCTCTTTGAGATTTCATCAATACCAATTTCTTTAATTTTTTGTAAATCACAATTAATGTAATAATTATACTTAAAATCAGTAGCATTCCAACCTCGTTTGAATTTATACAATTCAGGTTGATTTTTCCACGTTCCACCAAAATTGAAATAATTTATTCCACGATTTAATGAAGATTTTATTGAATTCCAAATAAGTAAACTAGTACTTTGTGTATTTTTTGATTCAGATGTATAAGCTGGCATATAATATTCAGTAAAATTATTATGATAAAATACTAATAGATATGAAAGATTTTTTTTGTCATTTTTTGCACAAAATATTTCATAATCACGATGAATTGTAAAATTTTTTCTTATTTTTTTAAGAAAATCATTTGGTTTAATTTTTCCGCCTTTAGAATGCATTTCTGTAATATGCATATCGTAAAATTCATCAATCACATCATCAGTTAATTCAGGATTTGTTACAAAAATATTTAATTTTTGACTTTTTCTAACAGCACGTCGTACACGTTGTTCAAAAGAACTCCAAAGTTCAGTTTCAGATTTATTATTTAGTTCCAAACATTGGATTAATCTAGGATCTTTAATATTATATGAATAATGTTTTTCATACATTGATTCATTTTGTAATAATGGATTTGGTATTATTACCGAAGATAAAATATCATTTTCAAGATTAAAATTATTTAGTTCATTTAAAATTAATTTTGTACAATCATTTTTGTTAACAATTCCCCCATAACTTCCAAAAAAAGGAAGAGAGTTGATAACTATGCCATGTTTTGATTTTTTCATAAAAAAAGGCATTAGTCCTATGATTTCATTTTTTTCTTTAATTTGAATAAAATATGGTTTAATTTTTAATAGATCCTTAAGAAATAAAATATGATTTACTGAATGATAAAAACTAGAAAAGTTATTTTTTATAAAATTTCCATATTCCAGATAATCAATATTTTGAATAATTTCAGCATTCAATTTTTATCACTTTAATTTTTCATCAACATTCATTTCTTTTGAGATAAACGTTCTATACCATACTTCTAATGCCAAAATTGAAGTCAATCGTGTCAAATATCTAACTGAACCATCATTTTCAATAGTTTCAAATGATTTTGAAATCCATTTTGAATTAATCAAACCTTTTTGAATAATCTTACAATCTTTATCAAAAATATATTTCTCAAAAATTTTTTTCCCGTTTTGTTTCCAGTCAAACCATAATTCAGGAGAGAATCCACGTTTTTCATCAATATGTTTGGTATTCATTTGACTTGCAATTTTTCTTAGAATTAATTTTCCTTTTTGTATTTTTTCATCATACTTTTCATTTAGATTAAGTGACAAACCAAATTTTATTACAGAATTATTTACAAAAGGAGAAATTCCATTTAAATGATAATAATTACAAATAGACTTACTGGTAGGAATAAAATCATAAAGTAATTTTCCATTAAAGTCAGCAAGCATAACTTGTTGTAATGGATGTAAATTATTTGAAAAATATGGTTTAAAATAATTAAAAACATCATTCCATTCAAATGAAATATTTTTACCAAAAATTAGTTTTTGATCAGTAACCCAATCACGATTATGACATTCTAAATAGTTTTTAACTTTAGTCTTCCAACTTGATTTGGGTTTACATAAATCTAAAAATTTACTGTACCTAAATGTATAACCACCAAAAACTTCATCAGCTCCATCACCTGCAACATAGATATCACTATATTTTTTTGCTTCTTTTGCAATAATATGTGTGTAAGTATTCCATTTTGGTTTTTTTGTAATTGAAATTAATTTCGGCATAGTTTGGTAAATGGAAGGCATTTTTACAGTTTTAAATTTTGCATTAAATTTTTTAGCAATTTTTGAAGCTTGTTTTGATTCATCAAACCCATTTTCAAAAACTCCACAAATTCCAATTAATTCACGATCAGGAAAAATCTCACGTAACAATGATAAACATAGTGTAGAGTCAATTCCACTACTTAATGAAACTGCAATGGGTTCATTTGAAGTTTTTAATTTATTTTTTAATGCATTTTTGAGCAAGGTTTTAGTTTTTAATCCAGAAGGATCGGTTTGTGTTTCATTAAAATTTTTTGACGTTACAGGAGATAATTGTGGTTTTTCAGTAGGATTATACCTAATTGAGAGTATATTTCTAATCGAAACTGAATTTAATTTCAATAAATTATCTCAAGTAGATATAGTAATAACTTTTCACTAATCATAGTTTAAAACGATAATTTTTAATCTAAAATTAAATATACAGCATCTAAACACAGTATATGAAAATATTAGCAATTGGGGATACTGCAGATAATTCCATATCGTTAAAAAAATTTATAAAAAATTCTCAGATTCATCTCATCACATTTCCTAGAAAACAAGCAGAATTATTTACTTTATCAGAAGGTGTAGAAAGATTTGATTCTTTATTAATTTCTAAACAAGTAAAAAAAATTAATCAAATCAAAGATCAGTATGATTTGTGTTTAGTTTTAACATGGTCAGCAGCAAGAATTGCATATCTTGCCGATTTAAATTACATAATGTATTTTGCAGGAGGTGATATTACAGAGCCACCATTTGAAAAAATGCCAAAATCACCATTTCTAGAAAAACCAATTCATAATAGAAATATTTTAGAACGATATTTCTATAAAAAAATCTTTGATAGTGCAATTGTTTGTATTACAGCAACAGAAGATTATTTTGAAAAATTAAAAACATTTAGAAAAGATGCAATTAGATTAGATTATGGGTTTGTAGACACATCGTTATTTAATGAAAAAATCATACCAAAAAATATTGAGAAGCAGAAATTTACATTTCTATCTGCACAAAAATTTGGTTTAGAAAAAGGATTTGACATAATTATCGAAGCTCTAAAATATTGTAAAACAGATTTTGAGATTTTACAAGTTGAATGGTTTACTAAAAGAACAGAAGAAGAGGAAGAGAAAGTTAGAAAATTATTGGATAAAATGCCTCCACAAATAAAATTTATTCCATTAATTAAAAGAAATGAATTAGGGAATTATTTCAAATCAGCAGATGCTATTTTAGGACAGATGAGAGCAGGAATGTTAGGGGGTATTGAACGTGATGCAGCATTTTGTAAGGTACCTATTCTATGCTATATAGATCAATCAAAGCCAATGATAATTGATGGAGAGAAAGTCATACCTCCATTTTTACCAAAATCAAATAATCCAAAAGAATTATCTAAATTAATCGATAAGATAGTAGAATCTAAAGAATTCAGAGATAAGTTAGCACATGAAGAATTTGAGTATTCTAAAAGACTCTATCATCCTGAAATTGCTGCAAAAGTCTGGGAAAATTTATTGATAAAAATTTACAAAAAATATTCAACAATAGATAAGAATTCTCCAAAAATAAAAAAAACAATTGAGAATAAAATTGTTGAGTATGCTGAAAAATTAATTTATAAGAAAAAAATGAAAAATAGAAATATTAAAGGATGGGGAGAGGAAGAATATAATAAATTAATGAAATGATTAAATTGCTAACAAAAAAAGGTATACAAATGGATTTTAATAAAAATGAACATGTAGAGAACATTATAACTAAAGGTTATACAATTTTAGAAAATGTAGTTGATAATAATGAATGTAATTTGATTTCACAAAAATTAGATTATTTAGATGAACAACAAGAACTAGAATTTGGAAAAGAGAGACTTCAGAAAATCAATGATATAGGAATAGTGAGAGCGCCAATTGAAAAAGATGATTACTTTCAAAATATAATTTTAAATCCACAAGTTTTTGGACTTGTAAGTTTACTTATTAGAGACACAGCTATTTTACATTTACAAAATGGAGTAATTCTTTCCCCGAATGAGACTCATGGACAAGCCCATTTTCATAGAGACATAACTTTTATGAATTTTGTAAGTGATAAAATTTTTTCAATTAGTGCTCTATGGGCAATAGATGATTTCAATGAAACAAATGGAGGTACATGGATAGTTCCATTTACTCATAAATTGTCTGAATGGCCTTCTGAAAAATATTTAGAAAAAAATGCAATTCAGGTAATTACAAAACCTGGTTCAGTAATTGTTTTTGATAGTATGTTAATTCATAAAGGAGGAGACAACAAGGGAACAAAAAAACGCCGAGCGATTAATCATATGTATACAAGACCGTTTATCAAACAACAAATAGATTTTCCAATATTAATGAGAGACAGATTTGATATTGAGAGTAAAATTAGTCAAGTTTTAGGGTTTTGGTCCATTCCTCCTAAATCAGTTATATCGTATAGAGATGATCCTGAAAAAAGAACATACAGAAAAGGACAATAAAATAACATTATTAACAGTTGATAAGAATTTCAAATAAGATGTTCTTCTTTAAAAATAATTTAAAAGAATGTGATCTTTGTAAGTCAAAAAAGTATAATGTTTTATTAGAACATAATGGTAAAGTTATGACAAGTGATCAACAGATCAAGTTATCAAAAATTATTAAAATTGAATGTAAAAAATGTGGATTGGTGAGAAATAAAAATATTGAGAGAGAGATAAATTATAAGAAAAAATATACGTATAACACAAGTAAGAAAAAAGATGTACAATTTTTTAACAATAAAGGATCGCTAGATCGTAGTTCTCAAATATTTGATTGGATAAGTTCCCTCATAAGTAAAAAGCAATTTTTAAAAATTCACACAATTATAGAAGTGGGATGTGGTGAAGGGAATCTTTTATTAAAATTTCAAAAAGAATTCCCAAAAAAGAAAATCATAGGATTTGAAATTAATGAAAAAGCTATTCAAGAAGGTAAAAGAAAAGGGTTAGATGTTAGAAATTTAGAAGAGATGATTAATGAAAAAGCAGATTTAGTTATTTCTTATGCAGTCATAGAACATACAACTTCACCAAAAGAATTTTTAAAATCAGTATCAAAAATTCTTAATCCTAATGGACTAGTACTTTTAGGCACACCTCATCAAGATAAGATTTCACATGACATATTTTTTGTTGATCATATATTTCATTTTTCATCAAAACATGTTCAAGATTTAGCACGATTTGCTAATCTAAAAATATTAAAAAAATCAACCAAACAGTGGCCAATTGATTCATTTGGAATTTATCTTTTTCAATTATCAAAAACAAAAATGAGGGAAATTATAAGAAATAGAAAAAACAAATGTAGAGATTCAATAAAATTTTATTTAAATTTATTTTATAGTGTCAATCAGGAATTAAAACAAATTAAGAAAAATGAAAAATTTGCGGTTTTAGGTTTAGGTGAATTTTTCAATTTATTATATACATATACAAAATTAAATGATAAAAAAATCAATTATGGATTAGATGATTTTTCAAAAAATAAAAAATTTACATTTCCTATAATTCCCATTAACAAAGTAAAATCTCAAAAAATTGATTCCATTTTTGTGTGTGTTAATCCAAATTACTATAATATAATTTTAAATAAATTAAATAATAAGAAAATAAAAATATTTTTACCATTTCAAAAGATGAAAAAACATTGAGACTACTTTTAGGTGTATCACCATCAAAAATTTTTCATGTGAAAGAATTTGTTAATGAACTTGAAAATCTTAACATAGAATGTAAACTAGTTTTGGATACAGATATTTCAGATAGATTTCCAAGTAGAAAAATATCACATTGGTTTCAATCTAGTAAAAAATTTGAAAAATTGATAGAAGAATTCAAACCAGATGCAATTTTTGTTGATCGTCAAAGACATTTTGTACTAGATTCACTAAAAACAAACATTCCATTAGTAATTCATTTGAGAGGAGATATTTGGAAAGAAATGGAAATGGCAAAGAAAACACTTTACAAATTACCACATAAAAGAGTGGTGTTAAAAAAATGGGAAAATATTGCAAATGAGAGTTTCAAAAAATCAAATCTCATTTTACCAATTTGTAATTATTTAAAAAATGAAACAAAAAAAAGATTACCTGGAAAAAAAGTTGCAACGATGTATCAAGGGATTAATCCAGAAAGATGGTATTCATCAAAAGGCATGCAACTCAAACATCCTTGTGTTGGATTACTTCAAGGAGCAGTGATTTGGGGTAAAGCTCAAGAAATGCTGGTTTTACAAAAAGTACTAGAATCTATGCCGGATGTCATGTTTTATTGGGTTGGGGATGGCCCATATCGTGAGAAAATTTTACCTGTTTTAGAAAAATATGATAATTTCAAATGGCTCGGTGCATTACAATATCCGGATAAAGTAAGAGAGTATCTTACAGAAATTGATGTTTATGCGTTAGTTAGTGGAATTGATATGTCACCATTGACATTACTTGAAGCACAATTAATGAAAAAACCCGTTGTAGCAACAAATGTTGGAGGAATACCAGAATTGATGAAAGATAATGAAACAGGATTTTTGGTAGAAAAAGGTAATGCAAATGAATGGATTAAAAAATTATCAATATTGATAGAGGATAAACAAAAAAGAGAAAATATTGGAAATAATGGTAAAAAATTTGTAGAAGAAAACTTTAGTTGGAATAAAATTGCAAGAGAATTTCTTAAAAATTTAGAGAAAAATGGAATAAAATAAAATATTATGAAAGTTTAGTTGTTGAATTCATTTCTTTGGTAACAAATAACCTGTACCAGATTTCAAGAGAAAGTAAACCTAAAAATTTATTCACATATTTTACATTAAGATCAGATTTTGTAATATGAGAAGAAATCCATTCTTTATTTATCCAACCATCTTCTACAATTCTTGCATTATCAAGGTATGAATGACATAATTCTTTTCCAATTGAATTCCAAAGATTTATTGTATTTACTGAAAACCCAAGTTTTTCTTTAGAAATTAATGAATCACATTCATATTTTGTTAATAATTTTCTTAAAGGCATTTTACCTAAATTTTTAACTGAATCATATTTTAATTCAGAAGGAATATGTGAGGCATATGAAATTAATTTAGAATTTAGAATGGGTGTAACAGGTTTAAGATTAAAAAATTTATTAATTTTATTTCCAATAATAGAAAAATTATAAAGTAATTTTCCATTATAATCTGCTAAAAATACTTGATTAAGTGGAGATAATGAATTATTGAAGAAAGGCTCAAAAATAGAATTAATTGATTTCCAAGAAAAATCAGTTTTTGAATTAAAAATTTTTTCTTGATCAGGTACCCAATCTCGTTCATGGCATGACAAATATGCCTGAATTTTATCTAAAGGTGATGAATTAGGTTTGATTAACGATAAAAATTTAGAATATCGAAATGTGTAACCTCCAAATAATTCGTCACCGCCATCACCAGATGCTAAAAAATTAGACTTGTCTTTTGCATTTTTTGCAATATAATACCAGTGAATATCCCAAAAAGGCATTCCAATAATACTAATAGCTGCAGGTAAGTCTAGAAGATAATTTTCTATATCGATTATTTTATGTTCAGCTTCAAAAAAATCAGCTATTTTTTTTGCTGTTAAAGTTTCATCAGTACTATCACTAAATTTAATTGAAATTGCATTAATTTTTAAATCAGGAAGTGTCTTACGAATAAGACCCAAAATAAGTGTAGAATCTATTCCACCACTAAGAGATATTGTTAGATTTTTTGTAGAACCAAGTTTATTTTGAATTGAATTTTTTAGGTTATTTTCAATAAAATCTAGATCATAATTTTTTGAAGGTATGAAATCATTTGCTTTTAGAACAGGTAATGTAGTGTTTTGTAACGGATCATAACGCAAAGTTAGAATATTTCTAATTTGATTAGAAATATTTTTTTGATTAAATTTTTCCTCTTCCAAGTCCTCTATATATTAATCCAGAATCTTTTGCGGCTTGTTGATTAATAATACATTTAGAATCTATTACAATTGCATTTTTCATTTTTGATTTTAAGAAAATAGGATCAAGATTATGAAATTCTTTATGAGCAGTAACAATAATCAACGAATCAGCTTTTTGTAATGCTTCAATCAAATTAGATTCTGTTTGTAAATCAAAAATATTTGTGGATTTAAAATATGGATCATAAATTAGAATATTTGTTTTTAAATTTTTTAATTTTTCTATAATAGTTTCAGCAGGAGTAATTTGAATATCTTTAACATCAGGCTTATAAGAAATTCCTAAAATTAACACATTTGAATTTTCTAAAGATTTACCAGATTCAATAAATGCATCATGCAACAAATCTATCACATGGCTAGGCATACTTTCATTGATAATTCTTGCAGTTTCAACAGACTTCAAATTATCAAGACCCATTTTTTTAGCCAAATTAATCATTTGATAAGAATTTACAGGTAAACAAGGACCACCCACTCCAGGCCCAGCATAATGTACTTGAAAATTATATTTTGATTTTGCAGCTTCCAAAACAGTCATTATATCAATTCCAACTTTTTCAAATAAAATAGCTAGTTCATTGATAAATGCAATATTAAGATCTCGAAAAACATTAGTAGTTAATTTAACTGCATTTGCAGTCTTACAATTTGGCATAGGAATTAAATCAACAGTAAAGACATGTTTGTATATTTTCATAATTACATTAGTTGTTTCGTCATTGATTGAACCAACTAATCTAGGAAGTTTTTCAAAATCATTCATAATTTGACCTGGATTTGCAGTTTCTGGGCATACACCAATTGCAAAATCTTTTCCTGCTATGAGTTGTTTTTCAGAACTTTCAATACTTTTAATAAATTCATTCTCAATAAAACCAGGTTCAACAGTACTTTCAATAATAACAAGAGAATCTTTAGTTAATAATTCACCTAATTGTTTTCCAACGGATAAAAGTGCAGAATAATCAGGGACATTATTTTTGTCCATAGGCGTAGGTAAAGATAAAACTATAACATCAGAATTTGGAACAATTTCTTCTATTTTTGTAGATACATGAAATTTTTCATGTATAACTTTTTCAAAAATTACATCATAACCAGGTTCATCTTTTAAAGGAAATATTTTTGAATTAATCATTTCCACCAAGTTATAATTAATATCTACTCCAACCGTGGGTAACCCTGAATTAGCAAAAGATAATGCAGTTGGTAGTCCAATTCTACCTATACCAATTATGCAGACACTGATATTTCCAGATTGAATTGATTCAATTAATTCCTGATTAGTTAATTGCATTATTTTTGATTTTTGTTCCATTTTAGTCTCTAGTATAAAGTTAATAGAATTTACCTGTTTATTTATTCTTGTTTAAAGAATCAAAACTTAAACAGAGAATAATTATACTCAATTCATGAAATTTGCAGTAACTGGAGGTGCAGGGTTTGTTGGAAACAATATTGTAAAATTATTAGTATCTAAAGGACATAATGTAGTAGTAATTGATAATTTACACACAGGTAAAAAAGAAAACTTACAAGAAGTTATAGAAAAAATCGAATTCCATAATATAGATATTCGTGATTTCTCAAAATTAGAATTTGTTTTAAAAAATGTTGATGGTATTTTTCATGAAGCTGCATTAACAATAGTACAAGAATCATTTCAAAAAGAAAAAGAATATTTTGATGTAAATGTTAAAGGGACAGAAAATATTTTTAAAATTGCTAAAAAATTTAAAAAAAAAGTAGTATATGCAAGTTCATCAAGTATTTACGGTGATACTAAAGAAATTCCAATTAAAGAAAATTTTGAACGAAAGCCAATTAATCCATATGGACAAACAAAGTTAGAAGATGAATTTTTGGCTGAAAAATATGTGAAAGAGGGTGTAAGTATTATTGGTCTCAGATATTTCAATATTTTTGGAAAGGGACAAACTGGAAGTTATGCAGGAGTAATCACACAATTTATCAGAAAACTAAAAGAAAATAAATCTCCAATAATTTTTGGTGACGGATCACAAATAAGAGATTTTATTCATGTATCAGATATTGCTAAAGCAAATCTTTCTGCAATGCTAAGTGAAACAAATTCAGGATTTTTTAATATAGGTACAGGCATACCAATAAAAATTAAAGAACTTGCTTACATGATGATTAAAATATTTGATAAGGAATTTGAGCCAGTATTTTTAGATCCACTCAAGGGAGATGTGAAGAAAAGTCAAGCAGATATCAATCATAGCAAAAATAAATTAAATTGGAAATATAAATTAGAATTAAATGACGGATTATGTAGTTTTTTAAAATAGGGATTTAAGAATTGGATAAAAAAATTAGAGTTGCTTTCATCTATAAAGCATCACATCAATTCTATAATAAAGAACATTTTGATAATACAACATATTATTTTGCTATGCATGCATTAAAAAGAAATGAAAATTTAGAAGTAGATTATTTTCCAGCTGAAAAAAGTTTTGATGCTACAAAACTTAAAGGTAAATATGATATCATTATGCTTGGAAATCATAATTCTGCTACTCCGGATGAATTAATTGGAATAAAACAATTAGATATTCCAGTAATTGCAAGATGTGGGGATTTTCATAATGCAAAAAAATACAATACAATAGAATTTCATGAAAAGTATAAAATTGATTATTACTATAATTTTATGTCTGAAAATTATTTTTATAAATTTTATCCAAAAGATTTTAAATACAAACCAATAATTTTAGGAGTTGAACCAAGTTTTTATCAAAATTTAAAACCATTTAAGGATAGAGTGAAAAACAAAATTTTAGTTACGGGTGCACTTGGTAAAAAAAACCTAAAATCAAGACTTGCAAATAGAGTTTTAAATCCAAAAAGATCAGGATGGTATTTTTATAAATTAAGAACAATGTGTAACCAATTACCACATGTTGATCATTCAGGAATGATAGGTAAAAAATACATTAAGGATAATTTTGCTTCTCATTTATCACAGTATCAAGGAGCAATAGCTGCAACAACATTCTACCCAACAATAAAGTATTGGGAAACATCTGCTTCGGGTTGTTTAACATTTATGGAAATTACAGAGCAAAATGATGGAGCATATTTGGGGTATAAAGATGGAGAAACGGCTATTTTTATAAATGAAAAAAATTATGAAAAAAAATTTGAAGCATTTCTAAATGATATCGATAATCCAAAATGGGAGAAAATTGCTAACAATGGAAGAGAATTTACAATGAACAATCTATCAAATGACAAAGCTGTTGAATCGCTAGTTAAATTATTCAAAAGTTTAATTTAGATAAATTAATTTATTATTTCATAATTAGTTCTATCAATAAAATCATCAGGATTTTTTATTGCTAAGAGATCTTCATTTTGTGGAATATAATCATGTGAGATTAAAGAAATTTTTTTATGTTCTAAAAATCTGTATATTTTAAAATTATATGAATTTAAAATATGATAAATATCAGTAAATGAATAATTATAATTTTCAAAATTTTTTGGAACAGCCTCAAAAAGTACGCATGAAGTTTTTTTTAAGACGTTATTTGAACCTAAAAATGCAAATTTTTCATAGCCCTCAACATCTATTTTGAGTAAATGAATATTAGATTCCGGTATATTCAAATCATCAATTTTAATTAAAGGAATTTTAGTTCCTTGGTCATGATCAATAATTTTATTTTGTCCATCTGAAGAAAGATTTGAGAAAAAAACATTCCCAGATTTATTTCCAACTGCATAATTAAATAAATTTACATTTGTCAAATTATTATGTTTTACATTTCCTTTAAGATATTCAAATATTTTTGGATGAGCTTCTATAGAATAAACTGTTCCAGGATTTTTAACTTGCATTGCAGAAGTTATTGTGATTGTTCCAATATTTGCACCAATGTCAATTACAACATCTCCTTTTTTGAGGTATTCCAAATAGAAGTTTTCTTGATCCAATCTAAAATTTGGCTCTATCCACAATGCTCTTGAATATGAGGAAGGATAAAATTTTAAAAGATAAGTTTGACGATTGATTATAAAAAAAACAGAAATATGTAACCTCATTAAAAATTTTGCAAGAAGAAATTTAATTGGATGTTTCCTAAAACTTGCACTTTTTAGTAAATCAAATTTCATAATTTCTCAAATAAATTTATGTCAAATTTTGTGTCCTGTTACACTAATTCCACTTTCAATTTCTTTAAAGTTTGTTATTTTTAATTTTGATTCTTTGAACCACCCTTTGACCTCTTTTGGAGTATGTCTAAATGCAAACTTTGGCGAATACCAATCAAAATTTACACCCACACTTCTTTCAAAATTATCAGATTCATCCCAGAAACATTTTAGAAAATGCCAATATACAAAACGTTGAACATCGTATTCGCCAGCTTTAACACCTAACAAAGGAATATCACGTGTGATTTTAATTTTTTTATTTAATTGCGCAAGACTTTTTCCTAAATGAGCCATATCTTTTGAAAATTCAGTACATTCTTTAACAGACATTTTTACAGTTTTATTCCGTACAAAATCATCAACATATTCTCTTACAGGTGCTTTTTTGTTGTAAACATAAATCGATATATGACCAAGTTTTTTTAAAAATTTTGTAAGATACTTGAAAGATGTTCCAGTATTTTTTGTATGATGTAAAACCTGATCTGAATAAATGTAATCAAAAAAAGTTTTTTTGAAAGGTAATTGACGAAGATCAGCTTGTAAAAAGTGAACATTAGATAATTTACCATATTTTTTGAATGCAAAATCAACACTATCACTTGCATCTAATGCAAATACTTGAGAATTTTTGTTAGATGATAGAAATTTAGCACTGTTACCAATTCCAGTTCCAGCATCAAGGATAGTAGTTTTTGAATTTAAGAATTTATTAAAATTATCTACTGTTTTCCAACCATATCTATCTAAAAACCATTTTCTTTGAAAATCAACCCAATCTTTTTCTTGATGATTTTTATGATGTTTTTGCCACTTGGAACTAAAGGCTGCCTCAGTTTTCACAAAATCTTTTGTTTTATCAACAACAAATCTAGGAATTCCATCAGTAATTTTAAAATTATCTTTACAATGATCACAAATTATTAATCCTTCAATGATTTCTTCACGTATTTTTTTCCTTATTTTTACAGTAATAGGGTGCCTACATGTCGGACATACTAAAAAATCAATTAATTGTTGTTTCAATTAATCAAATTTTGAAATCGAGGAATAAAAACTATCTAATTTATAAAAAAAATTAATTTTCATATAATTCAATGTATTTAGGAAGTAATTTATCCCACGAATAAAATTTGTTTATAAAAATAAATGCATTGTTAGTCATTGTTTTTATGAGTGAATCATTTTTAATTAAATTATTTATTGCATTAATCATTTCTTGTTCATTTTCAGGTGGAATTAAAATTCCAGTTTGTTCATTTTGAATTATTTCTGGAATTCCACCTACATTAGTTGCAATAACAGGTATTTTTAGATAAAATGCTTCTTTTATTACCTGAGGAAGACTCTCCATTCGAGATGGAACAATAAGTAATTTAGATGATTTGAGAATTTTCATTGTTTTTGACCACGGATAATTTGTACAATATACAACTTTTCCATTAAGTTTTGATTCAATATTTTGTAGAATATCAATACCTTTCTCAAAACTATCTCTTCCAACATATGCAATTTGATTAAAATTTTTTTCGATTTTCGTTATATCTTTAAATTTTTTTGTATCTAGAGGGGCAGGTAAATGAATAAAATTAACATGAAATTTTTCTTTATAGTATTGTTGAACAGTTTTTGAATCAGTAGTTAATTTTGTAGAATATGAAAATGCTTTAGATTCACCAACTTTTGCTAATTTTCCAGTAGTTCGTGAATATAATAATTCAATTTGTTCAGAATAAATTCCATGAATAGAGAGAATTTTTTTATTAGATTTTATATTTTTCATTATAAATGCAGAAGGAACATTCCATGCATGTACAGCATCATATGTTTCATTATCAATTAGTGCCTTTAATTTTCCAAAAATTACAAATGACGGATTTTTTAATTTTTTAATAGGTATGTAAGGTATTTTCATTAACTTTACATCATGACCTTGTTCAGATAATTTTTCTGCAACTCTTTTTGCATGTCCACCAATTCCACCCTCATATCTGGGTGAAATATATAAAATTTTCACAACATAAAATTAAATTGATTCCTTTTAAGCTCTTGGATTAAATAATTATATTTTATCATTTATTGAAAAAATCATTCAAGGAGTAAAATTTGAAACATAGTTTTTATTAATTTCATAAACCAATACAATTTGCATATAACCATGTTGTTCATTCATAAAACTAGGTGAAGTATAGACCAGTTTTAATGGATCATTGTCAGAATTATATTTAATATTTTTACTTACAATTTCAACAAATCCAGGCTTATAGATTGCAGAGTTTTCTTGTGTGTTAGGATTATAATATAATGCAGTGGTAAATGGAATCATTTTACCCAACATTGTTTGTTCATTAAAATAATTTGTACCAGTAACACCATCAGATTTTAAATATTTTTCAGATGGGAATTCTGCAATTCGTGCAAACCACATAACTTTAGACTCATCACCACCCCCACCCAAAACATAAAGTTCAGAATCATCATTTATTTTTTGAGCATTTAAAAATATAAGCACGTAATCGGCATTCATTTCTTTAAGCATATTCCAACTATCAACAGGTGAACTCAATAACATTTTTGCCATATCTTTAATTTGCCAAGTACTAATTGTAGAATTATCAATCAAAGTAGTTCTTTCAGCCATAGTTTGAATCCAATATCCATAATCCCACCAAGATGCAATTACTGCATTTTCAGGAGTATTGAGTTTAATCCATTCCAAAGTTTCTAACCAATCAGCAGTAGGAGGACTTGATGATGCTCCTGTAAGAATTATTGGAGGTGAATCTACATGACTAATCCAATTATTATTTTCTGGAAAAACAAGTGGAAGGGTAAATAAAAATACAATAATTACAACATATGAAATTTTAAATAGATTATTTTTTTTTCCAGAAAAAGTAATTTTAAAAATATTTTTAGTTAAAATAGATAAAGCAATAGAAGAAAAAATAATCAAAGATATAGAAGCAAATAATTCAAGTCGAATAAACGATGAACTGATAAATGCTCCAGTGATTCCAAAAATAAGTATAAATGCATTCATATCATTTTTAACAAAAGTTTTAGATATTTTTCTAGATAAAATAAACCAAATTCCAATTCCAGCAAAAATCATCCAAATAGAATGAAATAGATATGAAAAGTTAATAGATGTAGTAGCATGTTCTGCAACTGAATCAACAAGAGGATCGGTAGTAGTTAAAAAAGGATTAATTGCATTTAGATATCTGAAACTAGGTAAAGGTAAAATATCTGATTCATCATTTGCAATTATTAAAAAGGATCCAATTACAATTATTACAATTAATAAAAATAAATTGTTTCTTATTTTGTTTTCATCTTTACTTATTTTTTGAACAAGTATACTGCTCATCAAAAATATAGTTGGAAGTATTAATGATAATCCACCCAAACCAAACACAAAATTTGGTCCAGGCCTTTCAAATAAACCGGAAATTAAAAGAAATGTGCCTACAAATAGTGGAATACTCCACAATAGAAATTTATGATCTTTTCTAAGAAAGGGTAATACTAAAATAAATAATCCAATAGGAATTACAAAAAATTGATTTCCTCCCCACGAGGCCATTCCAAAAGCCATTATTATTCCACCAAAAATGATTTTTAAAGATGTAAATTTTTTATTTTCAGATTTAATTGCACTTAAAAATAAATACAATCCAATTAAACCATAAAAAATTCCCAGAGGTTCTGACTTAAACCAGCCAATACTACCTCTTATGAGTATTGGAAGAGATACTGCAAATAATAAAGAAGCAAAGAGACCAGCAGTAGTTCCTGCAAATAATCTTACCAATGCAAAAATAACAACTACAGTTAATGAACCAATTATTGCTGGAAATAATATCGTAAAATCATATAATGAGAAATTTCCACCAAATATTTGATAAGTGATAGCTGCCGTACTATGAAGCATAATTTGAGAAGTAGCAGAAACATTACGTCCTACAGGGTACCAACTTTTATCATCATGCCATTCAAAGTATTCAGAAAATCCATTTTCTACAATATATTCAGTTGCACGAAAATTAAAAAAAGGATCAAATTCATTTAATTCAAATCCATAATTTGCAGGTTGAGACCTTATTAGAAAAGATACTGAAAATGCTAAAACTAGCACTCCAATTACAAAAAGATATTTTAATTTAAAATTGAAACTACTAATTTGAAATAAAGTAGTTTGAGAATCCAATAATTAAATAATATTTCAAAGTGTTATTACTCTTTTGAATATAAAAATTAGAACAAACTAACTTACATTGTTGCTTGAGATGCATCATGAAACATCTGACTCTTGGCACAACCAGCAGCAAGTTCATCACCTGCACCACGTCTCATAAGACCTCTGTATAGACCATCCTCAAGTTTTACACCTTCACGTTCTTCCCATTCCTCTACAGTGATAGAGTATTTCTTTTGAATTCTGTCTCTATACCATTCTGGAATTACATTAAATGCACAAAATGGAACGATTCTGAGGTCGGGAGTAACATAATGGATATCACATCTTTGTAGTCTTTCCAAGTCTTCATTATATTTATCTTGGAAATGCATCATGCCAAGGAATAGCCCTTTGACGTGCCATGAACCAACTGAATCAAATGATCTCTTCATTAGAATATTACCAAACATTTTAGCTAAATCTAATCCTGCTGGTTGTTTTTTAGAATCAACAAAGCCTTTTAGTTTTCTTACAACTTCAAGCATCGTAAAGTATTTGTTTTTACCAGAACGAATCTCTTCTG
>Ga0209047_1000534_pt1 | contig 32589 bp, 34 predicted proteins | sample SaaInlV_165m_DNA_3_FD_184681 | JGI IMG/M metagenome (GOLD analysis project Ga0209047, IMG submission 184681) | Marine microbial communities from expanding oxygen minimum zones in the Saanich Inlet - Saanich Inlet SI037_S3LV_120m_DNA (SPAdes)... | ecosystem: Environmental > Aquatic > Marine >...
TGTAAAAAGTAAATAATTAATAATGCAACAATTGTAAATATAACATCTGCAATAAGAGCAATTTTTAGATTAATAATTTTTTTACCAGTAATACCTTGTGGACCCATTTCACCAACTTTACCTTCTGGACCAACTTTACCTTCTGGACCTTCTGGACCTTCTGGACCTTCTGGACCTTCTGGACCTTCTGGACCTTCTGGACCAACTTTACCTTCTGGACCAACTTTACCTTCTGGACCAACTTTACCTTCTGGACCTTCTGGACCTTCTGGACCTTCTGGACCAACTTCACCTTTATCCCCCTTATCCCCTTTTAGATCTTCTAACATTAAAATTATACCTGTTAGTATATTATCATAAGTTTTTACTAAGTTTTGTACTAGAGCTACTAATTGTTCGTCATCTGCAGCTTGTAAGTTCATTCTAAAAAATGGTATACTATTTACTAGATAATCAAGAACTAATTTGGGTTCTCTTAATACTACTACTAAACCATTTGTTGTTTTGTCATCTTCAAAGTCATTTTCTAATCGTGTTAATAAGCCTACAATTCCATTTCTAATACGATTTAATCCTTGTATAGTACTATAATAATGTAGTTCATCTGATTTATCTAATTTACTTGATATATTTTTCAATTCTGTGCGTCGCTGTTGTAAATTCCTGATTATTTGTTCTCTTCTTGAAAGTTTGGTATCAGGTTCTTCTCTTGGAAGTGTGTTTTTAGGTACTGTTATTGTAAATCCAGATTTTGTTAGTTCACCTGCATCAGGGTCATTTTTCACTGCAATAGTTAAATATTCGACTTGTTTATTATTATTGGTATTTTTAGTTCCTTGGAAAGAGGCGGGTTTTGAACCACGATTTATAGACTTATATCCCATATATATATTGACAGATTAATTAACTTAAATCTGGAAAATCTTGTTCTGATATGCAATAAGGATTGGATATATTTTTCTTAATATTATTATTTTTAAATTGATTTTTAGGTGGTGGTAATCTTGGAGTAAATTTTCTTTTAACTAATTGTACTTTACCATCTTGGATTTTCTTGGTTTCCATTCTTTTAGAAGTCCATGTTGTCTTTTTTTCAACTTCTGATTCAATTGTTGTATTTAAATATGTTTTTTTATTTTGAATTTTCTCTTTCCTTTTTCTTTGAACCGGTTTGTGTTCATGAGTGTAATTATTATAGTTAGGTAAATTTGCTTCTATTGATTTTTTAAAAATAAGTTGCCTATATTCTTCATCTTCAGATTCTGATTCTTCATCACTCATAGGAAAGCCTCTATCAGGTTGTTCAGGAATATCGGAATCCTCGTTATCATCTGACCATTCATTTTCATTTGACATTAATTATTTATAAATAGTTATATGTGTTTAACTTATTTAGATTTTTTATTTAAAGATATTTTATTAATTATTTATAGTAAATGATTTATAAAAATCTAACAACTAATGAAGGTTTATTATTATTACATGATAGTAATAATATTTTTTTAACAGGTCCACCTGGTAGTGGGAAAACTTGGCTAACCAATCAATATATAAATTATTGTAAACGTAATATGATAAAAATAGCTATTACTGCTTCAACAGGTATAGCATCAAAATTATTAAATGGAACTACAGTGCATGCATGGAGTGGTATTAATATAATTAATGAAAAGGATAGTTTTGAAGACATTTTATACCGAGTTAAAAGCAAACCCAAAAAAGTATCAGCTTGGCGAAAAGTGCAAGTATTAATTATAGATGAAATCTCTTTATTAGATTTAAAAACATTTTCATTTTTAGATATGATAGGACAAAATATCCGTAAAAATACTAGCCCATTTGGTGGAATAAAATTATTAATAGTCGGTGATTTTTTCCAACTACCTCCAGTAAATGGCACCTATGTATTTAATTATCAAAAATGGGAAGAAATGTTTGATTATGGAATAAATTTAATTGAAAACCATAGATCAAATGATATTAAATTAAATAAAATATTAAAAACAATTCGGAAAGGTAAACTACTTACAGATTCTATGATTAAAAGATTAGAAAAAAGAGTATCAAAAAAAGAAACATATCCTATTCTAGTTCCTTTAAGAAGTATGGCTAGAAAAATAAACAATGATAAATTAGGTTCTAATAATAAAACTGAATACAAATATAAGGCAAGTTATTATTATAATGAAGATAAAGATTATCTTAAAGATTTAATTCAAAAACAATCTCCATTAGAAGATGAACTAGTATTAAAAATAGGGTGTCCAGTAATTAATCTAGTTAATGATCATTCTAGAAGATTAATGAATGGACAAGTAGGTGTAATTATAGATTTTATTAATGAAAGACCTATAGTTGAATTTAATAATATTCCATATATAATGGATAAACATATGTGGCAAAAAGAACTAAATAGCGATTCGGATTCTATTGTTTCTATGGAGCAGTATCCATTGTTATTATGTTATGCTTTGACGATTCACCGTTCTCAAGGTCAAACTTTATCCCAAGCATCAATGGTATTAGATAACAATGTATGGGAAAAAGGACAAGGTTATGTTGCTCTATCAAGACTACAAAGTTTAGAAGGATTACATTTGCTTAAATTTAATCCTAATATTTTTAAAGTCGATAAAACTGTTAAAAAATATTACAAAAATTGGAAAGAAAAAAAATGAAAAAAAAAATATTATTTATACTATTTTATTGGATAATGGAAATACAAATTATTGACGTAAATAATACTAATTACCTTTTTAAATGCTCTAAAGATGATACTTTTCAAAAAATATTAAATGAAAACTTTAATTATAATCTGTCAGAGATTTCGCTATTATATAAAGGGTTGATTATTAATACGATTTGGACTATAAAAAAATTTTTAGATAAATACTCTTCTTTTGATAGTGAAATATATATTATTAAAAAATTTCAAAAATATTTAATAACATTTAATATTTTTGAAAATCAAAATATAATTAAATTTACTATAGAAATTCCATCAAATATTAATAACTTTGATAATTTGCTTAATTATCTAATAGAACAAAAAAAAATAGTATCTAAAAACTATGAAATTGTTAATCCAAGAAAGAATTTTAAATTAGAAGATTATAATCAAGGTAATATTTATATAAAATATATGACAACTGTTGATTAAAACCTATAATCTTTTGATACATTTCTAGCCCATTCAAATCTTTTTAATAAAGCTTTATTAAATAATTTTTCTTCTGGAATATTAAATTTTTTAATAAATGCAAAAATAATACGAGGATCAATATAATTATTTTTTGATGTTCCCAATGATACATTTTTCATTTTATCTTTTGTTTCTTTCTTTAATTTACAGGTATTAATTTTAGCATCTATTTTTTTAATCATATCTTTATATTTAGTAGCACTTGCATCTTTATATTTATTTTTCTTTTTTCTAAGAGTTTTTATTTTTTCATTAATTATTTCAAGTTGTTTCGTAATATCACCTGAAACATTTTTTTGATGATTACATAAAAGTGCTACAGCTGTATTTGCTTGGTTGAAAAAAGTGATTAAATAATTAATTCTTTCTGATTCATGAATTTTTGCTATCGTATCTTCTTTAGCTTTATCTAATTCCTTTTGAAATAAATAGGATGCATTATATGTTCTCCATACTTTTGCAGTTAAACCTTTCATAAAATGTTCTAAATAAGTATTTAGACTAGCTGAACTAATTCTATCAAATAATTGGTCTTTTTTATTCTTACCTTCCATAAACTTTTCAAGATTTCGCATCACCATATCTGAAACTTTAACTTTTTTACAAAAACGGATAGAGTCTTTACCTAAAAAATCTAATTTAATAGTATTATTTGGTAATAAAGTTAAATGTTCAACTCGTAAAGAAGTAACACCGACAGTATCAGCCTTTTCTTTAGTATTTTTCTTCCCACCAACACGTAAAGCTAAATTATCGATAAAATATAAAGCAGTTGCAAGTTGATTCATAGTTCTAGATTGACTAGTCATATCAATTAAATATTCTTTTCTCATTGATGTTACTTTTCTTTTCAATTGTTTAGCTAAATCAAATTTACTTTCATCACTTTTAGATTTAAAGATAGATTCCATTGAAGTAAAAACATATTTATTTTTATTACTAATAGTATCGACCCATGTAGCTAACCAAATTACTTTATTATCATGAATAACTTTTTTCCAATTTCCAGAAACATTTGGTTTAGGTATTGATGATGTTTTATCTATATTAATAGTTATATCTTCAGGTAAAATACGCTGTTTAATCTTGCCTAATTTTGGATGTTCTCCTCGACCTAAAAATATACCAGGTGGCTCTATTTTATAATTACCTACTTTTTGTTGCGCGCCATCTATAATACAATATTTATAGGGTTCTTCAATTCTATCTTGGCGTTCTTTTAACATTGTCTTTTCTTCTTTGGACATGTTTCGTTTTTCTTCTTTTTTTCTATCAATATAATTTTTAATATCACTAACATCTATATCATCCATCGATTTTAAAGTAATATTATTTGGTAAGAACTGTTTAAAATCTTCCAAGAAATTTTTATTAAATCTATTATTTTTCATATAATCCGTTCCCAAGTAATTAGCATATAAAGTAATATATTCTTCTGCTAATTTAGGCAATTTAATACTTTTCCCATTTATAACAACTGGTATTCCATGTGCTACATATTCTTGTGGGAAATATGGACCGTTGTGTTTTAATACGGTCCATTGTTTTTTATTACCGCCTCCTGATAATCTATACATTATATAAAAGTTAGAAAAAAAATTAATGATTATTAAACAATATCATCATAATCAGGTGGTGGTGTATCTGTACTATTAGATGGTATAGCAACATAATCTGGCGCGCTATCTGGATCGCGATTGTTATTGTTTGATTTTTTATTATATAAACAACATCTGCATGTAGCACTACAAATTGAACAAAAAAAAAGAAAAAATGCAAGAATTATAATATATTGTGACATTTATTATAATAGAATTTTATTTTTTAGGTATATACCTAATTGCATTTGAAAAGAAATGCCCTGATATAATTATTTATCTTTGTAAGAATCTTCCGGCAACACCATTTTTAGTAATTGGTACTTTACCTATATTTTCCTTTTCACAATCAATACATTTAGACGGATGATTATACAAAGTTTCTTTATCACAATCAAAACATCTTGAACGATTACTTTTGTAAAATTTTTTTATTTGCTTTAGTACTTTTTGTGTGTTATCTTTTATATTTTCTTCAAAAGATTCATTAACATAATACCTTATATATAAAAAATTGATAACAACTATTATTATAATAGCTGTTATTAAAAATATAGCAATACTGCTTGCATTAAACATATATATATACTGTAGAAAAAAAATCTAAGTATTCAATATATGGATACCAAAAAAGACCATTTAACAATTCAAGAAATAATATCCAAATTACCAGATAAAAAAGCTATATTAGACATGTATATGTATGATAAAAAACTGGTTTACAAAATAATTAGATATTTGTATTTATATTGTAATAATATACAAATAAAAAAACCTAAATTAATAGATTTATATTTATTTACTCCTTTACCTGCAGCATTGAAATATCAGTGTCATAATAATGATTATTCTTATTCTAATAATAGATATTCTCTACAGGGTAAACCAGGTAGTAGAATATTAACTTCAAATGTTTCTTTACCACATCCGACACATTCACCAATTCCTTTTTCGTTTCTCTATAAATATGACGGACAACAAATGATAGTAAATAGTAATGTTTATTATTTTGAAATTTATATTAATAAAATACCATTTCGAAATCCATGGTCATCACAAACAATAAGTATAGGTTTTGGTACAACAAACGTAAATATATTCAATAATCACGTAGGATGGTCTAAAACATGTATAGGATATCATTCCGATGATGGTATTATATATTATAATGGTTCACAAAAATTTAAGTGTCAGCCATTTACTTATGATGATTTTATAGGTGCTGGAATAATATATACAGGTCTTTATACATATAAAATTTTTTTTACTAGAAACGGAACATTATTACCATATTATATAAATCTCGAAACTAAAGATAAATTAGTTCCTATGATAGGTATAGATCATTCGGCAAGTGTAATGGTTAATTTTGGTAATGTAGATTTTGTTTATAATTTTATGGAACATGCAGAACCTATTGTTATTTCAACAAAAAATAATTTTATTAATAACCACTATATATTAAATGATTATGAATATAATTGTAATTTAATTAAATTTTATGGGCATATTAAAAATAACGATACTTATATTTGTATTGACAATGGATCTGATGACGAAATACAAACAGATACAGATTCATATTCAGAAATCGATTCTGATGAAGAAATGTTAGTCGGTTCTATCGATACAAATAATTTTACTTCTCAAGACCAACTAACACAACCATTATTAAGCGGTCATCATTATATTGATATAGTTAATGAATTGTCTAACAATGTAATGCAATCCTGATTACTACTATTAATTGATAATACTAACCAATTTAAAAATAATTTAAGAGCATTGTTTGTTTTATATGAGTAACGTTTTTTATTTATAATATATTTTATTCTATCTATTGTCGTATAAATATCTGTCCCATGCAAATGTAGAATATCGATATCGACTAATGGATTAGATGGTAGTTTTAAATTATATATACAATTTTGATTACTTTCATTTTTAATATATAATTGAAAGACAAATGAAGATTCAACAGTTTCGTTTAATATATTATATTTAATTATTTTAAATTCATATTCCATTAATATTATTTTTTATTTTTATTTTTATTTTAGACTAATTGTGCATCATGGTTGTTAACATAATTATATAAAAGGTATAACTAGTTCATTAATTAATAAAACTCGTTTTTTAAAATCAATTATCATACCTAGATAAGACATTACATCTATTCCAATTATTGGTTCGATTATACTATCTGTTACGGTAAAACTACCTGAAACTACCCCACAAGTAAAAAAAATATCAACATAATGAATTCGTCCTTTTATTTTACTTGTTCCTACACCATGTAGAGTACCTATATATTTTTCATCTAAAATATTTTCTAAATTACATGCTACCATAACATCATATGGTAAGATGGAAGTTTGAGCCCCTGTATCAATTAAAAATTTAACTGAATGATTATTTATTTTAGCTATTACATGAATCATTGTAGCCGAAACAAATGATTGAGGTATTTCATTAAATGCCTTGATATAATTTTGATCTATTCCATTCTGATGTTCTATAGCAGATGTAATCTGAGAAACAATTTCATCGTTTGGTTTATAAATAATATTATGACATGCGCCACAATATTGAACAATATCAAGCTCAATAATATTATTCTTAAAAGTACAATCTTGACAAATAATATCCATATTATCTATCTAATAGTAGATTAAAAAAATGTGATAAACTAACTCAAGTAAATTTCTTTTTTGTTATTTTCTTAGCGGTTGTTTTAGTTTGGAGTTCTTCCATTGTGCTTTCTTTGGGTTCTGTCTTTCGCTGTTCTTCAATACGCTTGTTCAACGGAACCATGTTTTGTTCAGTATAATGAACTTTCCGATATAGAGACAAAATATCGCTCTCCTTTCTACATATTACTTGAGTAATATTTTTACGTTGTTGTTTTGTCAACGTGATTGTAAATCCATCTTCGTCAACAGCTGTGGTCAACTGTTTTTTTAACGTTTCAATCTCTTCCCGCAATGTTTTTTGACTTTGTTCTAACTCTTCTTTGGTTAGGCAAGAACATTGTCCTCGAATCATATCATCAATACAAGCAAGTTCATGTTTGCGGTGTTTGCCTTCCTTGCAGTTAAAACTACCTACACAAATGTCCTTAATCATATGGACCTTATGTTTGTTTTCCACCAAAGCTTTGTATTGCTCACACATAGCCATGGAACGTATCATAAACCAGATATCATTTTCATTTGCAAGATAGAACATTGGCACCTGTTTCTTATTTAAATAATGCTCTACATTTTTCTCCCCTTTTGATAATCTGTTTGCGATGCGTCGATGATATTTAGTAATATCCTTCCAAAAACCACACAACTGGTCAAAATCATATTTCTCAATATGAGGAATTTGACTACAGAATTTTGGATTCTTTACCATATCTTGGCACCGTTTAATACTCGATAGCATATCTTGTCTGATATCAAGTAAATTACAATTTGCTTTATCCTTTGTGTCCCATTTTTTATAATCTAAACATGCTCTCAGTTCAGATGGGTGATGAGCACCATAACAGTCACTGCCATACCAACATGGTCTGATGCCTGTAATTCGGATGCCTTCCGTAGCAAGTTGCGTACCTAAAGCAGAACGACAAAATACACTTTTATTTCCTGGTGTGAATGAGCTAGCCATTAATATATAATAATATTATAATAGAGGGTAACTATTTCAATTTTTCTATATACAAATGCACGGTAGGTTATCACAAATTATATAAAGTATTATAATATATTAATAAATATATGAATAAAGTCGAAATCATAAAGAAATTTAATAGTATAATAGAATCTCTTTTAACCCAAGTATCACCCTTAATCGGAACTAAATATTTAATGTATTTTCAAAAAATTACTAAAATGAATTCATTGATGCCAATAAAAAAATTTTCTGTATATGCACTTAAAAGTAAAAAACAAATATTAGATAAAAATCCGGATTATTTCTTAGATGAAAACTATTACAATAAAACAATTAATGAAATATATAGTAAAAAAGAAAATACAGATTGGTATTTAAGTGAAATTTTACACTTAAAAACAATTTATTTAGCAGTTGATGATGAATCGAAAGACAATATATGGGATATTCTACATGCACTAGTTATTTTATCTGAAGATTATATTAAATTAAACTAGTAATTCAAGCATGTCGAATAGTAAATTCTCTTGCGTTAGCATCATGTAGATCACGATTTTCTTTATACAAATTTGCAATAGAAGGAACAAGTGGATCCTCTGGATTGGGTTCAGCTAAAAGTGAACAAATAGAAATAAGAACTTTACCAATCGTTAATGCCGGGCTCCATGATGTATTTAAAATATCGAGACATATCCCACCGCGTTTATTAATATTGCAATGATAGACTGGTGTAACAAAATATACTTTGGGGGGTTTGAATGGATATTCTTCTGTAAATTCTATTCTAACATCAAATACACCTCCTTGATATGGTGTATCATCAGGTCCAAAAATCATGGCTTGCCATATTTTAATATCATCATTTAATGGACCTGCTGAACAATTAGTAATAGGGGATTCTTCCAGATCCTTTAATTCTTTTTGTAATCTTGCAATTAACATTAATTATACTTATAATTAATGTTAATAAATTTTTTAAATCAATTTTTATTATAATAAAGTAATCCTGCATCGCATAAGTTTTTAATCAACTTCATCAACGGTAGGTCCTTGTGAAGAGTCATTCGTCGTATCTTCCGGTTGTTGTGGCATATTTGCTTGATATGCTTTTTGAACTAATGGCATTAGTTGACCTTCTACTTCTTTCATTCGAGCATCATATTCATCTTTTGAACGGTTACCATCATCTGTATCAATCCAATCAAGTGTTTCTTGAGTTAGTTTATCAACTGTTTCAGCATCATCGCCAAGTGCTGTCTTCATTTTATCATCATCAATCATAGTATTACGTAGTGAGAAACAATAACCTTCTAACTTATTTTTAGCTTCGATACGTTCTCTTACTGCATCATCTTCCTCTTTAAACTGTTCAGCTTCAGATACCATTCTATCAATATCATCTTTGCTTAATCTACTAGATTCATTAGTGATTGTAATATTTTCTTCTTTACCACTACTCTTTTCCACAGCTGATACTTTGAGAATATTATTAGCATCAACTTCATAAGTAATTTCAATTTGTGGCATACCACGTGGCATTGGTGGAATTCCAGCTAATTGAAACTCGCCTAGTTTATTATTATGTTCTGTTCTGCTACGTTCTCCTTCATATACTTGAATAGTAACACCAGGTTGATTATCACTTGCAGTACTAAACGTTTGTGTCTTTTTAGTTGGAACAGTAGTTGCTCGAGGAATTAGATTTGTCATCATACCTCCAGCTGTTTCAACACCTAGAGATAGAGGAGTTACATCTAATAAGAGTAGACCTTCTGTAGTACCATCTTTTACACCTGATAAGATAGCTGCTTGTACTGCTGCACCATAAGCAACAGCTTCATCTGGATTAATACTATGACATAAAGTTTTTCCATTAAACAAGTTACTTAACATCTCTTGAACTTTAGGAATACGAGTAGAACCACCAACCATAACAATTTCATCAACTTGACCTTTATCAATACCACTATCACGTAATACGCGTTCTACTGGTTCGATACATTGTCTAAATAGACTTGCACAAAGGTTTTCAAATTTTGCTCGTGAAATAGTAGTATTAAAATCAATACCTTCATATAATGAATCTACTTCGACAGTTGCAGATGAACTAGATGAAAGTGTTCGTTTGGCACGTTCTGATACAGTACGAAGTCGTCGAATAGCACGTTTGTCTCCAAGTAAATCTTTGTGATACTTTCGTTTAAATTCTTGTGCAAAATGTTGAACCAGTAAATTATCAAAGTCAGAACCACCCAGATGAGTATCACCTGCCGTAGCTTTAACTTCAAATACTCCATCATCAATTGTAAGTAAAGATACATCAAATGTACCACCACCTAAATCGAAAATGAGAATATTTTTTTCTTTATCCATACCTTTATCTAATCCATATGCAATTGCTGCTGCCGTAGGTTCATTAATAATACGAAGAATATTTAAACCTGCAATAACACCTGCATCTTTGGTAGCTTGACGTTGTGCATCATTGAAATAGGCGGGAACAGTTACAACTGCATCAGTAACTGAATGACCTAGATAATTTTCAGCTGTTTCCTTAAGTCTTGTTAATATCATTGCAGAAATTTCTTCAGGTGTAAAATTTTTTTGTTCTCCCTTGTATTCAACTTGAAATTTTGGTTTACCACTTGCATTTACAATAGAATAAGAAAGATTTGGTATATCTCTTTGAATAACCGGATCATTAAACTCTCTACCTATTAAACGTTTCGCATCATATACAGTATTTGTTGGATTTTGAGAAGCAGCATTTTTAGCGGCTTCACCAATTAATCTTTCTTGTTCATTAAACCCAACATATGATGGGGTTGTTCTATTACCTTGGTCGTTGGCTATAATTTCAACACGCCCATTTTGATGAACACCTACACAAGAGTAAGTTGTTCCAAGATCAATACCGATTGCTATTTGATTTGTCATTATATTTATTGAAGTGATAAAACTTTAAGTATTTTATTATCAATTTTTTTTTTGTTATAAAAAAATATGTGATTAACTGGTATTTAATCTATTGTAAATTTCTTCTTCAATCGTATCTTTACATAAAAGCCTCATTACCGTCAGTTCCTTTGTTTGTCCAATACGACAAGCTCTACCAATTGCTTGATGTTCAATTGCTATACATTCTGCTTTAATTTGATTAATAGGTTCAACAAAAAAGATATGTGTTGCTTCAGTTAAAGTTGTGCCAGAAGCAGCATTTTTTAATGACAACATAATAACATTATTTTTAACGTTGTTTCCTTTGGTATCAATACCAAATCTAAATTTACTAATAGCACTATTACGTGCATGAACATTTCCTTTAATGAAGGAATTATCAATACCATTTTCTGCTAAACTTTTACCTATTAATGATAGCATATTATCCCATTGAGAAAAGACGATAATCTTATTTTCCTCGTTTACTAATAAACTTCTAATAATTTGAATCAGTCTACCTAATTTAGCTCCATATTTTTTAATTAATGGATTTTCATCTGGTTCCTGACATAAATCCTTTTTTTTTTCAAGTGCATATAATTCCGAACCATTTAATTTTTTCTTACACATTGGACATTCACTTTTATATTTTAAACACGTGGTAATACATTCTTTGCAATAAATATGCCCACATGGTGTAAGAACAGGTTCTGTTATATCGTCAAAACAAATAATACAATTAGTATCCTCTTTAAAATCAACCTTATCATTAATTTTTTCAAGAATAGTCAACATGAACTTGGATTCACTTATAATAGATTGATAATTAGCTAATAGCATATGATAAGCCTGTGTTGAACTATCCAGACTATCTATTTTAGCTTGATATGTTTTCATTCTATTTTTATGATAATCAATAATCTTTTCTTGCATGGTATCTAAATCTACTATATTAGTAGAACTAAATATCTTTTTCATTGAATCAGCAATTAATGGATGACAACACATTTGTTGAAGTGTAATATGAGTTGTGGTATATTTTTTAGAATCATATAGTTTCCTTTCCATATCAGTTAAAGTTACCCATTCAATTTCCTCTTTATAACCAGGTATATTAATTTGATTTTCTACATCTTCTTTTCGATGTCTGATAATTAAATTTTGTAATAATTGTTCCATAAAATATTTTTTAACTATAAAATTATGTATTTTTTTATTGTCATCTGTATCACAACTATCTGTATTAATTCGACTAATATTTAAATCATCGGTGTCATCAGATATTAATTTGAATTTAATAAATTTTAGACATTCGTTGAATCCATTTAAGGATGTATATGGTGTTCCTGAAATATACCATCTATATTTACAAGATATTGTGTTGATCCATTCTAATAGAAAATCATTTAATCTATTGTTACCTATATTTCTCTCAAATATCTCATGCCCTTCATCAATAACAAATCGATTAAAATGAAAAAATTCTAATATAGGCATATTTAGCTTCATTATATCTGCATATTCCATTTCATCTCTCCATTTTTTTAACTGTTTGAAAAGAGTACTCATTCGAGTTTCATGATTATACGTAGATGGTGTTTTTGGTTCAAAATGAAGTTGTATATAATATTTAAAATTCATTAAAAAATGTTGAGTAACTAAAACCAAGTCAGCATCCTTAATATCCTGATAGGTATAAGTTGCATGAGATTTTTTCGTTAAAATAGTTACTATTTTTTTATTATTGCACGTATATTTAGTGAATTCATTAACCCATTGTTTGGCTAGATGTGGAGGAACAACTAATAAAGTTGCTTTACTATAAAATCTTTCAAAGTTGGTATTTTGAGTGTCTTTATAATATGCTCCATTTAAAGTAGAAGGAAAAGTATTATTATTTAAAAATATTAGTCCGAGCATAGAAATTGTTTTCCCAAGACCCATCTCATCTGCTAAAATTCCCCCCATGGATTGTAATTTTAAATACCTATCTTTACTAATTATTTTTGCATGTAAAGGATCCCATATATAAGTTTTATCTCCATATGTTATTTCTTGAGTGTATTTTAATTTTATTTCTTTTTTATTTTCTATATCAATCATACGTTGTATATTCTTTTTTTGATAGTCAAATAAAGTTATTTTACATTTTGGTATGTTTAGGCATAGCTGTACATCAGGCAAAAATGTTGTATTTTTTATTTGAATAATATTATAAATATTTTCAATATTTTCATTTAATTTAGCCTGATGGATATATTTTAAACTTGGACTTTTATTATTATAATAATCAATTAAATCCGTATTAATATATACTTTAACTACAACATTATTAACACTATACACTGCCGATTGATTTATTTTTATTTCCAGTGAAACTAAATTATTGTCTGTACTATATTCTATAAATATTTGTCTCAATAGATTTATAGAATTAATATGATTATTTAGTTTTATAGAAAATATAACAGAGTCGGCTTGTATAATAATAATAGGTTCATATGCATTATTAAAATCGAGCCGTTTAAAAACACACTTGGTACCAGATGGTATATTTAATAATTTAGTTGGATACAAATTAAATGTTTTAAATAATTCCATTAATTAAAACAATTATATAATAAAATAATTAATATATAAATCAATTTTTATTTTGTATTGATTAAGAACCATACATAACTCCACCCATTCCACTTTCAATTACAAATATATTATAATTAACTGCATAAATACTAATAGTATTTGTATCTCCTCGACCAAATGAAATAGTATTAGTTTGATCGCTAATATCAATCTTTTCAGTTGTTCTATCTGTTAATTTTATATTTAATCTAATTGAATCAAACACAGAAAAATTACAACTACCTGTATTTTCATCTGTTGTTAAACCAAAAGAATACATGTAAATATTATGTTGTAACAAGTTTCTATAATGTTCATAGTTTTGTAAATGATGCCAAAATTTATAATCTCTAGTTGGTATTCTTTCTATTCCATTTAATTCTAAATTAGCTTCTGATAATAAATGTTTGTTTGGTAATTGATTCCATAATATATCTGAAATTTGTGTTTTATCACTTGGAATATATTGAGGTTTTCCCGAAAAGTTAAAATATTCTTTATTATTTACTGCATCAGAACTTTGAATAACATAAAAAAATTCTTTAATTGGATGATTAAAATTTAGGTAAATATTATCTATTGGACTACAACCCATTTTAATATGTTGTGTTTGTGTTATTAGTATTTCATGTTTTTTATCAACTATTGCTTTTCTTTCTTCTCCTTCTAGAAAAATATAATTACAATCCAATCTAATATCTGATAAATTCTTTTGTGTTATAGTTTGTGTTGTATGAACAAAATTTAGTTTACTTGTTTCTGCATTTTTTTCTAATTCATCCAATGTACTTGTAATTTGTTTTAATACTAAATATACTTCACTCCAAGGTCTTAATTTTATTTCTACTTCTATTTCCTGATATGATAAAGCAAGCACTGGTAAGGACTTGGTGATATTATCAGTAAAGAAGAATTTAAGAGGTATATGTACATATTGAGACTCGATTTTAGTATTAGGAATAATAAAACTTTTATCATGTCCCAACATACAAAGTTTACTCCATGATGGATTATATAAATCTGTATGGAATTGTAAATATTCACCAGTATACTCATCTATTTTTTGACCACCTATTCTTAAAGTAACCTTTTCAATCATAAAATTACCAATATAATCTTGCCATTTAACACGGTATTCACTAGTAATTTCATTTTCACTAAAATCACTTACTGATAATGATGGTAGTTTTACAACAAAATACATATTGGATAATAAATCACCAATTGGTTTTATTTTAAATGTTGCTTTTTCATTCCATGTTACATTTCCCGTTGGATAAACACTGGAAGAAGATTTTGAAAAATTTGTTATACGTCGAATTGAATTTTGAAATACACTTGTTTTTATATTTTCATCATATAAATATTTATCCATTTCACCCTTTGCGACTAATTGCATTAATGCGCCTCTAGACATTATATACTATATTAGAATATAATATATTACGTTTTATATCTTTATTATTTATAATGATGTTGTTTCAAATATTTTACTGATAACAAGATATGGGTCCATACTACTTGATGGACGCCTATCTTCAAAATATCCTTTTTTATTACTTATTGTTTCTCGTGGAACACGAATAGAGGCGGTTCTATCGGCAACACCAAATGTAAATTTATCCATTGAACTAGTTTCATGTAAACCAGTTAATCGTTCATTGTTATCATCACCATATACCTTAATATGTTCTTGGTGTTTCTCTGATAATTTTTTAATAGCATTTTCTATTTCTTTATATCCATCATCCTCACGCATAGGTTGAGTGCTAAAATTAACATGACAACCTGACCCATTCCAATCTCCCTTAATTGGTTTGGCAGAAAAATCAATACCAAGTCCGTATTTTTCTCCAGTTCTAATTAAAATATAACGTAACATGATTAAATCATCACCTGCATCTAATCCCTCTTCTCTTAACTGTAATTCACATTGACCTGGTGCTACTTCAAAATTTAATCCAGTTATATTTAAATTGGTGTTTAAACAATTATATAAAGCTTCTTCACCAGCACATCTACCATATGCAACTGGACCACCAACTCCACAATAATAAGGACCTTGTGGTGGCGCACCTCCATCAATTCTAAAACCAATAGGCAAGTTTAGCTTTGGATTAATAAAAAAGAATTCTTGTTCAATCCCAAACCATGGCTTCAATTCTGGTTTCAGTTGAAAAATCGTTTCAGCAATTACTCTTGTATTACTTGGATGTGGAGTACAATCTGGTTTCCATGTATCACATAATACAATATGTGAATCATATCTATTATTAGGTGCAAAAGGATTAGGATATATTTTTCTAGGTTTTAAAATAACTTCTGAATCGTTACCAATAGCTTGTTTAGTTGAACTACCATCATAATTCCATTCTGGTAAATCTGATACTTTAAAATCTTTTTCACCATCCCATACTTTAGTTTTTCCTCGTAGATTATTATCCCCGTCTAACCATATATATTCTAATATAATTTTCATATTGGAAATTATATTAAAATTACCCTTAAATAACTATAACATAAATACATGTCCACATTCTAAACATGTAACAAATGGTGTAGCGGGTTCATCACCACTTCTTATCTGTTTTTCTACTATAGAACAGTTTCTTTGTTTACATTTTTTACATTCAAAAGCATCACTTTGTTTATTTTCTTTCATTTCATTTTTTTTCTGTTTTTTTACAACATCGCTATATTTTTCAGGATTTAATTCGCTCGGTCTCATAAAAGCTAATTTTTCTGGTTTTATTTTATTCTGTTTTATTGCATGGATAATATATTGTAAATTTTTATTAGTTAGAATACATATTAATTCATCAGCTTTAGTTTCATATATTTGTTGAATTAAAAATGGGGTTCCGTTCGTTTCTGCATAGTCTTCACTAAAATTATAAATACCTTGTTCAATCTTAATAGCAACTTTATTTCCAAATTTCTTGGATAATTCTTTAAAAATATCATCTCTTAACTTTTTATCAATCATTATATATATGGATAGTTTTAAACTTAAATATAAAAAATATAAAACTAAATACCTAGCATTAAAAAATCAATTGGGTTGAAATTTAGCTCTAAAACGTGCCAATAAAGAAATGAAAGAGTTGATAAAGAAAGATTATATAACAGAAGGACCAGACGCAAATATGACATTTACTGTAAGCAAAGCTGATAAAACATATATAATATCGATACCAGAACTTTATCCATTTAAACCACCAAGTATTAATGGTATCAATGGTAAAAGTTTAATTGATAACTATGAGCCTCGCGTAACAATATATCAATTGATAGAAAAATATAACGATATACTAAAACTTGAGGAACCTAAACCTAAAATATTAATATATTGTCATCCTAGACCAGCTGATGATCATTGGCAAAAAGAAATAATGACGCAAATAGTTGCAAAGTATGATGACGATAAGTATGATGAAGCAACAAAAATAACAATTGATACATTACCAGGTGGTACAATAACAGCAGATGGTTTTTCAGATAGTTTTATAAATAATAATCCATTTTTTGACTATGTATTTTTACCAGATTGTGGTGGTGTATGGTTTGAATATCAAAGAGATAATAAACAAGACGAGTTAAGTGAGTTAATTTTAAAATTAACAACACTATTAAAACCAGGCGGAGTGTTAGTGTTGGGTAAGTTTTATTTTTGGTCTAAAATACCTTTTGAACGAACTCAGGAAGGCATTGAAAAAGTAGCTCGTGATGAAATGTTTAAATTGATAAACTAACAGATAGTTTAACTATAACTAAATATGACTCAACCCCGGAACCACATGGTATACTTGAATATATAATAATTCAAAAAACAGCTTAATTTTATTTATAGATTAGACTATTATATTATCACATTTACTAAATTGATTTAAACTTTGTTAACGTATAATAAATATATGAATTTGATTTGCATAATACCATTAATAATAGGTTTTTTCTCTAATGCAGTATCAGCATTTAGGGTAAAGAAACGAGCCGAATCACGTTTAATTAATCCATATATACCATTACCTGATTTAGTTCATGATTATTTTCCTAACATTCCACTTTTAATTCCTGATTATTTTCTACTTTTTTGTACAAGTTTAGCGATTATTTACTATAATTCTCTTCTTGAAATTGAAAAGAATTTATTATGTATCGGGTTATGCGCAATTATAAGATCCTTTAGTGTTTTTTTAACCATCCTACCAACATGTGTACCAAAGCCAAATGAAGAAAGTAAATCATTATATGCCACTCTTTTTCTTTCTACACACGATCTGATGTTTAGCGGACATTCATTATTATTTATTGGTATTGGAAAAATGCTTAATTCCTTCTTTATACAAGTAGTTGGTCCACTATTTTTAGTTTTAGCTAGACAACATTATACCATAGATGTGTGTGTTTCCGGTTTAGTTTATTTTTTCGTCTTTCAACATTTAGATACTGATACCTTTTATTATTTTCCATATAGTTACAAAATAAGTTAGATTTTATTTATAGATTAGACAAATATACACTATATATGAATCCTGATAAACCTGATTATCACATTGAAAACTTTTGGTTATTTTTTAAAAAAAGCATGTATAATTATTATGGAGAAGATAATTTACGACCAATTAATCTTTGGTGTGAACAATTAAATAATTTACAAAAAGAAGAGAATTATAATGAAATAGAAAATAAAATTAGAAATTATATTTCATTATATGCTATTGATTTAATACGAAATTTAGATCGGTATCATATGGGTATTTTAATTGCTAATATTAAACGATGGAATGCTATTTCTAATAATTATAACTTTGAAAAAACAGATTCAAAATATCATAATATCATTTTTCTTTTGATTGATATTTATCAATCCTTATTAAAAACAAATTTAGATTATACCCATATTTTTAAACAAGTAGAATTATTTATTATCTACCAAGACTTTACTTTATTAATTGAATTTGCAGTTAAATATGAAAAACCAAGTATTTTAAATAAATTATTGGCATATTGTGATATAACAAAGGTTATTAGTGAAATGTATCATATTAAATTAAAAAAAAACTTATCTGGTAGAAAAATTTTAAAATTAATCGAGCTAAGATTAATCAAATTGTAAAACTAAATCCACATTCTAAACAAGTAATAAAAACAGTAGCAGATTCATCACCGCTCCTAGTTTGTCTTTCTGATACTTGACATCGTTTCATTTTACATTTTTTACAAGTAAAAGCATTACTAGCAGCTTGATTATTTTTCTTATCCTCTTCTAATGCTTTTCTATGAAGAATTTCCTTATACTTTTCTGGGTCCAATTCTTCTAATCTCAAATTACATATTTCACTTGGATTAATTAGTTTGTCCTTTATGCTATTTTTCAAAAAATCTGACTTTTTGAAAAGTTGTACAATTTCATTAACCTTTGTATTAAAAATAGAATCAAGTAAAAAGGGTGTTTCATTTCTGTTAGCATAATTTATTGAAAATAAAGCTATATTTTCCGAAATTAAAGTTGCATTTTTCTTTGCAATATATTCTGAAAATAAATTGATAGCATATTTTATTAAATCTTGGTCAATTTCCATTGTATTATAAATTAATATTAATTATACTTTTCTAAATCAATTTTTATTTTTCTATACATCCATGTTGGAATTACCGTTATCGTCTTCGGCTAATGGTTCACTAGTTTGATTATATTCTGCAGTCCATGTTCCAATAGTTTTATTATCAATTGGACCTATCACATTGTTATCCCATTTAATTTTATTTCCAAATTTTTTTTTAGGTTCTTCACCAACGTCTTCCTCGATATCAGTATTTGGTAGTTCGTATAATTGCCATACAATATCTATAATATTATCTTTTACTGGATTAACATAACCAGTAATCGTATTGATATGATAAAAATAATTTTCACTCCCCAAAGTAATTAGATTTTTAGCTATATCAATAGAGTTATATCGATTTTTCAAATACATCTGTCCATTAAATTTAGATATTTTACTTAATTTAATATCTATATATGGGTTATCTAATGGAATTGGTTTTACATTAGGCTTTTGCCAATAATAGTCTGGATTATATTGTCGAGGATGGAATAATCGATGATCCATTTTAATAAAACCTAAACTGTGGCTGAATGTATTTGGTTTATTCAAATCTATCTGATACAAATTATTCCAAAATGGAATACGCGCCGAATATCTTATAAACATTCTAATTTCATCATTATTTAACCATGTTCCAAAACCTCGCATTCTATATTTATTAATAATTTCAAGAGGATCATTGGTACCTGCAAAATATTTATAATCTAAATTCATAAAAGTTAAATGTGCCGATACACAAGATGGTGTCATATATACATTATTATTATCATAATATGCGCGAACACAAGGCAAGTGGAACTGACTAACAGATGCAAAGAAATCATCTCCTTTAATAGGAAATACTTCCAAAGGATGATCAATATATGGGGATGATATTTTTGTCTTGAAATTAAATGCGAGACTGATTCCACAAGTATCAATATTCTTATTTATTGGATTAATACCATTCTGATTACCGTTAGCATTATCAATAATAGTATCAATTTCAGCATCTGTAAAATCCATTGGAGTACTGATATTAATGGGAGTATTTTTAAGTTCTTTCTTTGATAATTTGATATTAATATTTTTACCATGAATATATTCGAAATATATTGGGTATTTTGATTTAAGTATATTAATCTCATCATCATTAAAATCTTTTAGCTCATGTTTTATTTTATTAATATGTTGTTTCTCAATATAAGCAGAAAACAAAGCAATTACTTTTTCTTTTTGTAAATTCGAAACAATAAATTCATATGGTAAATCTTGTTTTACAATATTATTTTTAATAAATTCTTCGGTAACAAAAAGATAAATACGTTTTGTTATATCCATTTTAATGTGATTATATTCAAATGTTGGATTAAAAGATAGTAAATTCTGTGTCACTTGATTATATAGTTTGGTAGAAATATCAATAAACTCAAACATATCACTTGTTTTTATCATAATATCAATATCAGATTCGGAGTAATATTCATTAAAGAATCTATTATAAATTTGGTCAATATCTCCTATAGTATCTTGTCCATTAAATAGGTCAAGGAGAGGATGTTTATATTGTAAACAAGCAGTCATTACACTTCCTGAAATCGCCATTTTATTCTCTTTAAAATTAATATTTTTAAACAAGTCGGTAGTTGAATTATTAGTTGTAAATATATTAAATCGAATTTTAAATTCGTCTAATGTACAAATTCTATGGGTTGGTTTATTATCATAATCAATTTCAACTCCTCCAATATTAAATTCTGGATTTAAACTATGATTACCAACCAAAATTGGCATATATGGATTATGATGTGGATTATATTTATTGAACATAAATACTGGTAACTTGGAGGCTGTATCTATATCAAAAATAAAAGGATCACTTGTTTTTACATATGAACGTTTAATACATTCTTCAAGATAAAATCTTATCCATGCATAACCAAATAAATATTCATATAGTTCAGAAAATTTATATATATATGATTTCATCATATTTAATATTTGTATATTATTCAATACTAAATGACAATAATTTTTTGATATAACCATTTTGGAAAATAATAGATATTTTTGATAGTTATTTAATCTTGAAAATAAATTATAGATATCGTCTTTATTAAAATCACATGATTTCACTGGAGAAAACAACGTATATCCTTTTCTCTTAACTGTTGTTGATGGGTCAATATAATTCTTGCTTTTGAAAATTTCCTCTAAATAATTTTCTTTAACACCTACCTTATCTAATGATTTTAAGAAATCGCTAAGTTCATCATTATTTATTGTTTTAATATTAGAAAAAATAAATCTTCTTTTATTCCAATTCGTTGTTATATTTAATTTACACTGATAAGGTTTTGACCAATATCGAGATTCTTTTAATGTTTTGATAATTGACTCAACATTCATTTTATTATTAATATTATTGATATCTTCTGAAAAAAAATCAGATAACACAACTAGATTATATAATTTAGATAAATCAGTAGTTTCACTAAAATTATTTAGATATTGTTGCAAATTCAAAAAAGAAATATTAAATATTGGCAAAACAAACACTGTATCTAATAAATCATAATTAAAATGATTACTATGTGATATCAGTTCTTTATCTAGTGTTACTATATTATGATAATGTATGCTATTTTTAACAATAGTTGTTGATGTTTTATAAATAATCATCTTTTGTAAAGATTCAATCAATTTATCTTTATTTAATGTCTGCATACATATTTCATCATTCATCTCAGTAGATAATGGACATAATACATATATGGTTTTGACATATTTGGATATATTTATTTTAGATATACTCACATCTTCTCCAGTATATTCATCTTGAATAATAATTTCTTTCATTGTATTAAAAGGGTTATTGATTCTATGTGATACAGTAGTAGTCATTATAGTAATATTTTTTCTATAAAAAAATTTATTTATCAATTTTTATTTTGAGATATACAAACTAAGTGCAATGCAATCCTGATTGCAGGGATGCGCTTTGGACCTAATAATATAGTTTGTTTACCATTTTCTGACCAGTTTGTTTGTCTGTAAATATTTGGATATAATCGTCTTTTTCCATTTTATTTAACGTTGTATTGATTAATTCAACTGGTGCTTTAAAAGCCTTAATATTATTTATTACCATATTTACTAATATATCTTGTTTTATGGGAAGTTGTGATTTCTTTAAATAGTGATTGGCAGAACATGATATTATATCGTTTCTAGTATATGCCAATTCTTCATATACTTTCTTAATAACAACATCATTAGAATTAATTTGATTAAATATATTTATCAAATTAATTTTAGACTCGCCTACATAATTTTCATTAAAAACATAGTTTTCTCCCGACTTTTCTACCAATTTTGCAATGATAAATGATGAAATGATATTATTAATAAATTTAATCGGATAATTGGATAAGTTTTGACCATCCAGCTTCTCAAATGCTTGCTTGATAGTAATCTTTGGCCGTATAGTATTCGTTACACCATTACAAAATAATTCAAGAAACATCATATGTGCAGGTAACATAATAATATTAGTTTTTTGTTTATGACTATTAAATCTAATAGTAATATCAACCATACCAAGATGTGGATAATTTATTAAAAACTGATTTTTAGACTCTGTTCTGTATTGTTGATGTATTTCATATAGAATTTTCGTAAAAGTTCCATTCTTACATACCGTTTTTGTACTGCCTTGACTAAAATTAATATCCCAAATACCCTGCGATGCAATTAAGACAAATTTATTTGAATGTTGTTTATATGACTGGCTATAATCATCTAATATAATGTTATATTTATATAATTCTTTATCAGTAAAATATTTGGAAAGTAACACATAATTTTGTACTTCAAATAGACTAGATACTGGTTCAAATGACCAATGATATAAAAGTCGTTGCATTAAATTATATTCAAGTAACTTAATAAATTCATCTTTATAACTGAGTTTATGTCCAAGCATATAGATAATTTGATTATTGTTTATGGTGTCATTGATAATATTATTATTAGCTTTTAAAGCCAATAATTTAATATTATCAGAATTATCAAATAGTTTTAGTTTTCCCAAAATAATTGTTGATATTATTTCTTCTGTATTACTTGTAGGTAAAAAATTTAATAAACAATTGTAATAATTAACTATATCAGTCACTGAAGAAACTTGTTTATCAATAAATCTATATACTACAAGCTTGTCATATTTTTGTAATTTTAACAAATCATTTTTATATTGACAAGTAAATTCTATTAAATCATCTGTATCTAAGCTCTGAATAATTTGTGATAATATTTCTAATACAGTAGTGGTCAAAGCACTTAATAACATTTCATCATCTTTTACTAGATAATAATATTTAGTATAGCAATTATTCAAATACTGCATATAATGATTAAAAAGATAAATATTACGAACAGTTGTTTTTATTTCATAATCTATTGTAGGTCTGTTATCATATAAAAATGTTCCTATAAGCTTAAGATATGATTTATAAAAGTTTGAAACATAACTATCATAATTTTTAATATAACACGAATACTGTTTTATAAATTCATCATTATTATGTATACTTTTCTTTAATAAAATAGTTATAAAATGGTCTTCAAGAATTGTGGAACATAACACATTATATGCTTTAATAATAAATTGTGTTTTTCCTAATCTATATTTCGGATCATAAGTTGAACCTTTTGATACTTGACAATGTATTAACATAGTATTTATTTTATTAACCTTATTATAGTATTCTTTAATAAAGGTAATAACATTCGATAATTCCAATTTATTACTACGAGTTAATTCACGAAAAATATTTCGCTGTGCTTTCAAGCTTTGAGTTAAATAAGTAATTGAAGTTTCTATTAACTTGATTTTATGTTTTTCTATTAACTCGACGCTTAATTTATTGTAATTATAATTGGCAAATATATAATATTGAAACATCGATGGGTGATATAAAATATTATCATTAATAATAAAATTTTCTAAAAAGTTATATTTTCCTCCAGCCGTTTCATCTATAATCTTTGAAGAAAATGGCATGATTATATGATTTTTATCTATTAAAGATGTCATTAATATATTATGTATATACAAATAAATTATATATATTAAATATCAATTTTTATTTTTGTATTGAAAATACATGTATTGCAATCAGGATTGCATTCTAAAAATAACTGCAATCCAGGGATTGCATTTGGAAAGAAAAGAAAAAAAGCAATCCCGATTGCTTTTCTTTACCCAAATCAATGTCCAAATACAATTCGCTCATTATGGTATATATCTAGGTTTATCATAATTATATAATTTTACAGTAAATTCATATTCACTTATTGGTAAAGTAACAGTAGTATTATCATAAATTTCATTTTTAGTATCAATTGGATATTTAAACTCAAAATCATCTGTATCATTACCTCTAATATAATATTCCCATTCAAATGCACCAGGATAAGTTCTTCTACCAAATAATTGATAAACTTTATTAGCATCTTTATTAGATAATATACCAACTAACTGATAGCTATCAGGTTCTCCTCGCGTGAACTCATTAACATCTAATTTTTGATATTGAGCTGATTCGACTCTTCTTTCGGGAGCAGTTAATGGATCTTTAACAACATTAGTATCCCGATTAATTAATTTATATTTATAATCTTGATTAGATGCATCACTAGTATTATTATTACTGTATTCTAAGGTTTCGTTATTATCAGAAACATTATTTTTTTTTTTATTAATAAATTGTTCTACATGTAAATTTACACTAAAACCAATTATTAATATTAATGCTATTGGAATAATTTCTTGTAACATTTATTATGATAAGTTAGAAATAAATTTGCAATGTCTGATTACATTGTTAATACACTCTAGATTGCATTGCTATCAAAAATAATATCATATATGGAAAAAGTAGATATATCTTCGGCGATATAATTTTCAGCTAATTCCATTTTAACAAAATGTTTTAATGTAAAATAAAAATAATAATAATATATTGTATAATTTTTTAAAAATGATATATAATCATTTAAAATCTTTTTAATATTATTAAAGCGAAGTGGAGTAGTGCATTTATTTCTATAATGAATAAGAATATTTGTTAAACATGAATAATAATATTGATTATTTACATCGGATAAATCAATCATTTCACAATAATCATTTACTTGCTGTATTAATTGTTCTTGGGTGTCGGGCATATCAATTTTCAGATAATAGCTAAAATAAATAAAGTTAGCAAACTTCTTTCTGTCAATATCATATAATTTATCATTTGAAGCACATATACCTGACATTATATCGTTTACAATATTCATATCATCTGTATTAATTAATAAATTAACATTATCAATATTTAAAATCATTAATAATATTTATCTATAACCTATTAGAAATATTTTCTAATAAATCAAATAATAAATAGTAATAAATTTTGTTTTTTCTTCATTTAAATATTTTATTCTAGGATAAATAAATTTGATATTATCCTTGATTAAATAACTTGCAATAGCTAAATGTAACTCCAATTGAAAATTCGAATCTAATAAAAATCGTGAATTTACTAATTGAATTTTTAAATATAATTTATCTTCTACGATTTTTCTCATATTATTATCTGCTGTATTTATTTTTAATCCATAATATAATAGTTTTTTAACTATTGTAGTTTCCTTATCAGTAAACTCTGGAATCATCCAAGCCCACATCCATATACCAGTAGTATTATCAAACATACCTAATATATCATGCTTAAATATATTATCTTTGTCATTATCTTTAAATGTAATTGTTCCTTCTTCTCGATTAAATTTAATATTGGTACTTTTAATATATTTTTTAAAAGTCTTATTTTGAGTATCATAATAAATTAATGCTTTATTAATTAAATTATATAATTCTTTTTCGCTCATTAATTATATTTAGGTTTTTTTCTATATTACTATATATTAAATGAGTACTATAGAAAAAGTGAGTACTATAGAAAAAGTGAGTATTATAGAAAAATTTAAAAAATATTTAATAAGTGGTAATCTACTACCTGCCATATTAGTAACTGTTGTATCTAATTTTGTTACTGATTTAGTTATTTCTTTTATTAATGATATCGTTCTTCCTATTACTGATAGAGATGGAGATGATGATCAAGAACCAGATATACATAAATTAAAAAATATAACAATTAAAACACGTGGTATAACATTTAGAATTGGTTCATTTTTAATTACATTAATAAGATTTATAGTAGTTATCATATTATTATTTGCATTTGTAAATTATATTGCATAAATATTTTTTCCACATTAATATAATGTTATTGTACATTATAGCAAGTGTAACAATTGGATTTTTCCTATACTTTTATAATTATAATTCAGATCATGTTGAAAATAACTCTAAAAATATAAAATATTTGGTAAAGTATATACCTAACGACAAATTGTACTTTTATTGTAATGTTTTAGCCAAAAAATATAAGGCTCGTATGATCTCTAATAATATAATTAAGCTTAAAAGTGATTTAGATGATAGATGGAAATGGTTGGATAATATTAACAAAGTAAATAATGAACTATATCAAAGTAGTTTTCAGAAAAAATATACGAATGTTTTAAAAATGATTAATGAAAAAAATCATTATTGTTATTGGGTTTTAGATAACGATTTATCTAAATTATTAATCTACAAGTTAATAGCTTTAGATTTAAAAACTGTATATAATTACGATAATTCTGAATATCTACAAAAAGAGTATTTAATTAATTTATCTTCATTTTGTCATAAACATAAAATAATATTTGTTATTATTTCAGAATTACATCCATCTCAATCAGATATATGCAATCAAAATTGCATATCTTATTTCAATATAAATAATTATATTTCCCCTTATCACTATAAAGTAAAAATATTTGGTGCAATAGAAAGGTTACCTGAAAAGAAACTATCTAATAAACCTGCATCAGTAAGTATTAATAAAATTATTTTAGATATAATGAATAGATATGGGATAGACAACGATAATCTAATTTATTTAGGTGCGGAGAAAATTAATAATATTAATTGTGAAGTATTAACGTTATTATAAATTAAATTTTAATAATAATTTTTCTTTCTCCTTTTTCTTTAGATAATATAATAATGATAAAAATAAATGACCCGACATTCTTATAATTTTAGTTAATAATGATAATAAACCACCAATTAGACCTAATAATTCCATAGTATTGTATTTATTAGTTTTATATTTCATATTTATATACTCAGCTACCAAAGCAATTGCAACAGATGATAAAAGTTGTTGAAATATAATAAATCGCGATTTAAATTTACTTGATAATTCGATATTATATAAAATTTTATTTTTTACTATTTTCTTATCTGATTTATTATCATCTAAATCTTCAAAATATATAGGTCTCGAATAAAAGAATTTAGCTATACCGGGAAAATTCCATCCTAAAACAAACAATGACATAAATGTTGATAAAAATATATAAAAATCATTTTGAAAGATATCATAAAATAACATACAAGGCATTATTATTGATGTTGGAATAAAAAATCTTTTATGATTAAACATGAAACCTATATAATTTCGCAATTGTATATCATGTTGATCTTCCATAATATAACTTATAAAGACTAAAAACTGTGTTTTTAAACAAGAAGAATTTACTATATTTATTTAAAAAAATATATAGCTTATTTTAATTAGATAATATGATTAATAAGAAATCTTATTGTTCTAATTGTGGTAAATATGGACATATATCAAAAATATGTTCTGAACCAACAATCTCGGTTGGAATTATATGCATTAAATTAGATAATGCTCTTGAAACTCTAATAAAAACTGATACCGAAATAACAACTAGGTATGAAGAAATAAATAATTTCAATTATCAACGCTTAAAAAATCTAAGTAAATTGAATTTTTATCAAGATAAAATAAAATTTCTATTAATTGAAAAAAAACATTCATTAAATTATATTGAATTTATTCGCGGTTTATATAATCCTGATGATATTGAGAAACTAATAAAAATGTTCAAGTTAATGAGTAATAATGAAATTAATTTTATTAAAAATAAAAATTTTGATTTATTATGGAATAAATTATGGGAAAAAACAGCTAAAAAAAAAATTTATCAAAAAGAATTTACTATATCAAAAGACAAATTTAATAAATTAATTGACACAAAGAAACTTGACGAACTATTGTCAATACGTTCTGAATATATGACTCCTGAATGGGAAATACCTAAAGGAAGACGGAACCATCGCGAAACTAACTTGGAATGCGCCATAAGAGAATTTAAAGAAGAAACCACTTTGGAAGAACATGAATATATTCTTTTAAATAATTTTTTTAGTCTTCAAGATAATTTTATTGGAACTAATGGAATTAAGTATAAACATATTTACTACATTGCTTTATTAAACACAAATAGAGAAATAAACAATCCTAATTGTACTGATAATAATGAAGTTAGTACATTAAAGTTGTGTTCATGGAATGAATCTATCTCAATAATTAGACCATATTATGATACTAAAATACAAATAATTAATGATGTATTTTTATTTATTTTAAATTTATGTGAAGAATATATACAAGTTGATTCTGACAGTGATACTATTCAAAAAGACATTGAGTTTTTAATTTAAACGTATATTTCCATATTATAGTATAGCATGGAAATATCATACGAGACTATATTAAAAGTTCTGTTAGACACTTCTGATAATAATCCATTTTTTAATAAGATAAATATTATTCAATATGCGAATGAATTTAAATCTTTTACTGATATTTTTGATAATTCTTTTTATAGATATGGAATATATCCATCTGATGAAAATAATAATAATGTATCATTTTGGTCTACTTTACTATTTTGTTTTGATAAAAATTATTTTTCCCGAGATAAAGATGACGTATTACAGTTGATTACTACTTTCAAAACAGATATGATAGAATATATTAAATCAAATTATAATAATATGAATGAATGTGTTAAAAATAATATATCTTTTGATACGATTAAACAATATATTAAATATAATAAAACATCAGAACCTCTTTTTTTAGAAGTAATTTCAGAATATTTAAAAATAAATATACTAATATTCGATTTTAAAGATAATATAATAAAGTCAACTTATTACTTTGATTTTTTTAATCCATGGAGACCCACTATATTTTTAGCAAATTATGATAATAACTGGGAACCTATTTGTTCTCAAGAAACAAAAATTTTTAGTTTTTCTTCACCCAAAGTAAATATTTTAAAAAATAAAATATTAAACAGCGATGTAGTATATTATTCCCAATTAAAAGAATTTATAGTTAATGATAATTTAAATGAAATTATTCAAATAGAAAATTTGGATAAATTTACAGATTCAGATACTTTATCAGAAACAATGTTTACAACTCAACAACATCTTAGTAAAGATTTAACTAAAAATAAATTAAATAAAATGAAAAAAGAAGAAATACTACAACTAATAAATGAATTAGACCTTATAGTTCAATTTCCTAAACCAACTAAAAAAACATTAATTAATATTATTTGTTCTCACAAAAATATATAATTGGATCAAATGTGTTAATAAAAAAAATCTATCTGTTTTTAATGGCAGGACCAGAAGTTTGGGGACCACATGGATGGAAATTTATTCATTTTATAACATTAGGTTATCCAAATAATCCAACAGAACAATCAAAACGAAAATATTTTGAATTTTTTAATTCTCTATCAAATGTTATACCTTGTGTAATATGTAAAAGTCATTTTAAACAAAATTTAGAAAGATTTCCATTATCGGACAAAGTTTTATCAAATAAAATGGAATTTATTAATTGGGGGATTAATATACACAATAGTGTAAATCAAGAAACTGGGAAAAAAATGTCTACACATAAAGAAGGATTTGATTTGATAAAAAAAAATCAAGATAAATGCTACCAGGATTACAATAGTTCTAATTTTATAGAAAATTTAACTGATACAAATAAAGATATTTATATGAATCCTATTCTATATCTAATTATTGGAATAGTTATTTTATTATGTTATTTGGTATATAAATTATACAAACGACAATTATAATATATAGATATATATATAAATATAAATATATATCTATATATTATATAATGCCTAATTCAAAAGAAATAAAACAAATTATCGAACAAATTAAAACCATAATTAAAACTCTAGAAAGTAAAAACATTAATTCATTAGATGACCGCGAAGATTATTTTTGGAAAAATCATTCTGATATAATGAATAATTTTCCATTTTTAGTTACTCAATTATGTAGTGGTCGTGATAATGAAATGTTAACTTTCATGATAAGTAAACTTGAAGATATGGAAAAAGAAGACACTGACCAAAAACAAGTAGATGTTGAAGTTGGTCAAAAAATCGTTGACACATATGTTAAACCTCAATTAGATAAACTTAATAAAAATAAATAAATAAATCGTTTTTAGAAAATGATTATAAAAATTGTTTATTAAATAGGTTTATTTCAGAGTTATTATAATTAATACTGGTTTCTATCATTTTGGATAAATTCGAGTCTTGTATCGCTTTTTTATCCAAATAAAAGCTTTCTATCCACCATTGATTTGCTTTTATTTGTTGTCCATTATATGTATGATACAAGTCACCAAAATAATTGTTACCTTTAATATATTTAATGATTTGATTAATTATTACCTGTTGTGTATTTGCAATCTGAATATTAATATATTTCATTTTATTAATAAAATCTCTTGGTATTTCCATATCAGGTAATATATCATTTATGAATAAAGTTGTATTCATTTTTTCTAGAATTTGTTCAAGAACTTTTAGTTTATGATCAAGTTGTTTCGAGTCTTTATTTTGATCGAACTTGAAGTTTTTACATATAATATATTTTTCACTATTAGAATCTCTAGAAAAGAATGGTTTGTATAAATAAGCTTCTTCATAAAAAGCGGTTAATATATATATCATTTTTAGAGTAATCATGGTAAAACTTTCGAAAATCTTTAATACAAAATGCCCTCCTTTAGCTTGAACGCGTAAAGCAGCAATAATTTCTCCTAAAATTAATTGATAAGCTTCTTGTTCTTGATAATTTTCATCATCCCATGGAAATCCACCATCAGCAGTAACTAAATCAGCTAATTTTTTCGCTTTTGATAAATCTTTTTTAAATAGACCAATCGTTTTAACTTGTGTTATATCACCATTATCTTTTCCTTTAAATTTACTTGCAGTATTTTTAGTAAATGTTTTGTGTGGCATAATTAGATCAGGATATAGTTGATTATAATAACCTAGGAATTGTTTACCCATTTCAATATATTTTCCTTTTTCAGAATGTATGGTTACACTGTAAATATTGTCAGTTTTAATATTATAACCAAACTTTTCCCTATATTTAATAATAGCTTGTAGAAATGAACCAGGACCTTCAGCCAATGCAGCATAAGTTAAATTATTTGAATCGGCTAGATTAAATAATATTAACATTTCCCACATTTTATAAAAAGCTCTCGATAAAATAGCAGGTTCGTCTTTAGAATTAAAATATTCTTTGGTTTTATTAAATACACTATCTTTATAGTCTGTTACTACCTGTTCAAATGGATTAACTACATAATAGAACTTGTTTTTAGTTTCCAAGTTATTAGTAATACTCATTGCATTTTTAGTTCGATGAATGAAAGAATGAAAGCCTAAACTAAATAACGGTTGATTAATATAACTTGAAATTAAAATATTTTTTTCATTATTAGGATCAATTTTATCTAAAAAATCATATTTCCCATTAGGTAAATCAAAAACAAATGGTTTATACATTATTATCATTAGGAAAATAATCTATAAATATTATTATATCAATTTTTATTTTTGTATTGAAAATACAAGTATTTTCAAT
>Ga0209047_1000539_pt1 | contig 32480 bp, 31 predicted proteins | sample SaaInlV_165m_DNA_3_FD_184681 | JGI IMG/M metagenome (GOLD analysis project Ga0209047, IMG submission 184681) | Marine microbial communities from expanding oxygen minimum zones in the Saanich Inlet - Saanich Inlet SI037_S3LV_120m_DNA (SPAdes)... | ecosystem: Environmental > Aquatic > Marine >...
ATGTTCTGGTCTAATGGAACAAGACACTTTCATGAGAGACAATATAGTTAATCATAAAGGTGTTAATTATGACGCAAAAACGCAATTACAAGCAGTACCCGAAAGAGTTTAAAGAAGAAGCTGTGGCATTGATCACGGAGCAAGGTTATACGGTTGCGAAAGCCGCAGAAGCCTTGGGAGTAGCAACGAATATGCTCTATCGCTGGAAAGAGAATGCTGAGAAGCAAAAAGCTGGCATAAGCTTGTCAGAAGACGAGCGGACTGAACTCAAAGGCCTACGTCAAGAAGTTAAGACTCTTCGAGTAGAGAAGGAGATATTAAAAAAGGCAAGCGCCTTCTTTGCAAAAGAAATGAAGTAATATTCAACTTTATCAAACGTAACAGTGAGTACTATGCAGTACGCATCATGTGCCGCGTCATGGGCGTTAGCCCCTCTGCTTACTATGCTTGGGTCAAGTGTCCAGGCCGGCTGATTAGTGCAGATACGTTACATTTACACCGCCGAGCTAAAGCGCTATTTAAGGATAGTAGACAAAGTTTAGGTAGTCGAGAGTTGATGAAAAAACTTCGCGAAGAAGGTTTCCAAGTGGGGCGATGCAAAGTTCGTAGCCTTATGAAAACACTAGGTTTAACCGTCACACAACGGTTGGCGTACAAGGTGACAACGAAACGAAAACACACTGATAAAGTAGCGCCTAACCTGCTCAACCAGAACTTCAATCCCGTTGGGAAAGACGAAGTTTGGGCCGGTGACGTGACCTACCTAAGAACAGCCGAAGGCTGGATGTACTTAGCGATAGTGATGGATTTGTATTCGCGGCGAATAGTAGGGTGGCATATAGATAAACGTATGACGACTGATCTCATTAGCAAAGCGCTGGTGAAAGCGTACAACCTAAGACAACCGCCCAAAGGGTTGGTTTTTCATAGTGATCGCGGGTCCCAGTACACCAGTAAGCGCTTTGGCAAATTGCTCAAGGGCTATGGCATAAGGCCCAGTATGGGTGACGTTGGAGCTTGCTGGGACAACGCTGTTGTTGAGCGATTCTTCGGCAGCTTAAAGCATGATTGGATTTTCAAAGTGGCCCAGCCTACACGTGAACATATGAAACAAGATGTGACCGCTTATATGCGGTATTACAACCAGGAAAGGCTTCATTCGAGCAATGGCGATATGTCACCCGTGAAGTTCGAAAAATCTCAAATAAATGTGTCCTGTTTAGGTTGACCAGAACAATTTGTCCGGGCCTCATTATCACGGACATTGTTCGGGACAGTGGCCCCAAGACCGCTGAGGCAATGGGCATGACCTTCGATGAAATGGTCACCACCTTCTCACAAGAAGCAGCGATTAAACGGCCCAACACGGTAGAAGAAGTAGCGGCCGTTGCCGTTCTGCTTGCAAGCGATGTGGGTGGCGGGATCACCGGCGCGCTGCTCAGTGTCGACGGTGGGACGGCTCAGTACTAGCCACCCTATCGCTTTTAAAAACCTCTGGACCGCGTCAATCGACCGCCATAATTTGGTTTAGACTTGGCGCCGGTTCTTGGCGTAACGTCCAGCAATCCTCATACCAGGCGGCGATTACCCAACAGAGCTCGCCAACTCGGACTACTGATCCAGAAAGCTCTTCAGGTGGTCTGAACGGCTCTTTCATAAAACAAGCAGGCAACCGATCTGGTTCGATACTCAGACTTTCGATCGAAAAGCCCTGTTATAATTCTTATCCTCTCGCGAGAGTCGGTATATTTATAGGACAAAGTTGGCCAATAAAAGTGAAGTGCTAACAGTGCCAAGTAAACTCAATGCCGACCAAGTTGCTCAGTTTCACAAACAAGGTTTTATCGGCCCATTTGAAGCCATGCCCACAGCTGAGATGAATAAGCTTAGCGGCGAGGTCACGGCATTGCTGCAAACAAAACCTGCGCCCTATCCTGAAGAAGGTTGGCACGCGCGCCTGATTCCAAGACATCACAACCGGTTTTAGATTCAGCGTTAGCCTACCGTTTATCCACGCTGCCAGAAATGGTGGCGAAGATGAACAGCATTGTTGGCGAAGACCTTTTGCTTTGGCTCGCGCACTTTTTTGACAAGGGACCGGGTGCTAAAGAAATACCTTGGCATCAGGATTACAACTATTGGCCGCTAGAACCGCCCGTGATCATATCGGCTTGGCTCGCCATCGATAGGGTCACACGTGAGAATGCCTGTATGCAGTTTATTCCCGGTTCGCGTAGGAAGTTACTACCCCATTGTGTGTCAACCTGATCCCATACAGCACGTAATTGGGATAACATAAATTTCAGGGTGAACCATGCAGGTTAGAAAAATGCCAAAACCACCATCAGATTTAAATAATACGCAGGTTATGCCCAACCCGGTATTGGAGAAGCGAACGCGTCGTCAATTCAGCGCAGACTTTAAGTTACGTATCATCGCTGAAGCTGATGCTTGCAAGCACGGCGAACTCGGTGGCTTATTGCGACGTGAGAAGCTCTATAGCAACCAGCTAGCCGACTGGCGGCCTGAGTACGCTCAGCACGGCGTCCAGGGACTTAGTAAAAGCTTACCCGGCCCAGTGCCGTCAATGACACCAGATCAAAGGCGTATTGCCCAGCTTGAAAAAGACAATGCGCGACTGAGCCGCAAGCTCGATATCGCAAATGATTGCCTTGATCTCCAAAAAAAAGCATTCACGATCTTCGATCACTTGAAGAATGGGAACGAGCAGTGAATGTTGCCCTGACGCAACGCCCTGCAAGGCTTTCGATGGTGAAAGCCTGTCAGGTATTGGGGCTCAATCGCAGTACTGTGGCAGCTCGGCGCAAACGCGCAGATAATGATGAACCACCCCGGCGTTCTCGTTTACATGCAGTACAACCTCGAGCCTTGAGCCAGCAAGAGCGGGCTGTTGTGACTGCGCTTCTGCACAGTGAAGCGCATTGTGATCAAGCGCCTGCAGCCGTGTATCAACGCTTACTGGAACAGAGCCAATATCATTGTTCTGTGAGCACCATGCACCGCATTCTTCGCAGTAATCAGGAAGCAGGAAGCAGGTGAACGTCGTCATCAACGGCCTGCGCAGCATCATGCCATCCCAAGGTTATTGGCCACCGCACCGCACGATGTCTGGTCCTGGGACATCACGAAGTTGCCACTGGTTCGTCGTGGCGTGTACTTGTCGCTGTATGTTGTGCTCGACCTGTTCAGCCGGTTTGCGGTTGCCTGGATGGTCTCACGCAAAGAGACAGCGCACTTGCCACCCAGTTGATGGCAGAAGCCACTGCACGCTATCTCATCACTCCAGACCAGCTAACGATCCATCAGGACCGGGGGTCACCCATGATTGCCCACGGCTATCTCGACCACATGAAAGAGTTGGATGTGACCTGCAGCCATAGCCGACCCCGTGTAAGCAATGACAATGCCTTCAGTGAGAGTCAATTTAAAACCCAGAAATATCAGCCAGACTATCCTGGTCGCTTCGAGAATGTAGGTCACGCCAGAGCCTGGTGTGAAGCGTACTTCGATTGGTATAACGACAAACATCATCACAGCGGCTTGGCAGGCTTCACGCCTGAGCAAGTATTTGCAGAGCGATATAGGGTCGTTGCCATCGATAAACAAAAAGCCCTGGATGAGCGCTACGCGCTGAACCCTGAGCGCTTTGTTAAGGGGCGGCCGATGGTTGCTATGCCACCGCTATCAGTAGCGATCAACCCCATTGTGCCAAACGAAGACGGTAGCATCATTGATGACAGGGTTAACTTCCCGACTTTACGCGCTGCCGGATATACAAAATGAATGTTATCTTTTAGCTAACTGTCCATATGAGGTTGACACCTTCCGGATGATGACCCAAGTTTTTGGCTTTGGGTGGCTCACTCCAATCTAGACAAGATGCATATAAATCGTTTACTGAAGACCACGGGGGTGCTGAGTCTTCACATCATTTTATTCAAACTGCGCTATCTCGAAATCAATTGACAGGAAACAGTTCGTTTATCGATGAAATTGAAAGTCGCATAGGTATTCGTATTGAACATCGAGGACAACGCAGGCCAACATTGAATATGTAAGCCAGAAAAGTAGTTTAACTACAGTAAAATAGATCTGTCCCGTTTTATCTCTACGCCATTGCCTCTGTTTGAGGTAGGAGAAGAATGTAAATTTTACTTCGACCCCAAATCATTTGCTTCGACACCAAATTATTTGATTAGAGCATTTGACAGCGTACCCAATCCTAATTTCCCATTCGCACCTGCGCATCTTCACCAAGCGCTGCCGCTCGTTCCAGGCGGCTGTCTTCATCTTTTGGTAAATGACGTTGCGCCATAATCAAGAAAAAGAGTGCCGGTACCAGGCTGAGTATGGCAAGCGCAATGGCACCTCGCAGAGAATCCGCATCATCCATACCGGTGTTTCCCAGCATGACCGAAATTTGACCGATCACATAAGGGCCGAGCGCCAAGCCTATGAACGTATTCAGCAAAATGTAGTAGGCACCAGCCACCGCGCGCATTCGCGGCATAACAAGGTCGGCTGCAGTACTAGGCGGGACCCCACCCGCGCAGGCTGAGAACGCGGTTAAGAAAAAGTTAATAATGTAGACGGCAACCAAACTATCGGTATAAAGAAGCCACAACAACAACGGTACCTTTCCAGCAATAACGACGTAACCGAGTACAAGGCGTCCACTAGGGAAAAGCGTCTTCAATTTGTCAGCGAGCATGCCGCCACTGGTAATACCCACAAAACCACCCAGCGCTGCACCAATGCCAATGTACAACCCAACTTCCGCGACGCCCACATCATGCGCGCGAAGTATCAATGGTGGGATCCAAAAACCCGCACCGTAGCCTATAAAGGCCATCGACGGAAAAGCCAGCATGGTGTAAATGAACGCTTTTGACCCGAACATCATGTTGTAGGTGGCTGGGTCACGTATTTTTAGCGATTGCGCCCAAGTGAACGTCACCCACACTCCGAAACCCGTGGTTACCCACTGAGCAACACTGCCAGTGACCCAGATCAAACCCCAGGCGCCTAAGGCAAAGACTGATGCCATAATCAGGTTTTTTCGAAGCACCGCAGGGTGTGACCGCAAGCCTATGAGATTGAACGGTGGCACCACAGCCAAGAGTTCCTGGCCTAATAAGCGGAATGGATGAGGGTGCTTTGGCGCGACCAAACCTTCGCTGATGCCACGCACAGGCTCGCGCAATGTCCGCACCCATATGGCCATAATCAGCCCAGGAATGCCTACGGCCATAAACGCCACTTGCCAACCTTTCAGGCCATACGGCGGGTTGGTGGGGTATGCTTGCGGCCACGCTTCCAGAATGTAGCCGCCGAGAAATATGCCAATACCTGCACCGATGTAAACACCAGCGGCATATATTGCAATCACGGTTGCGCGTAACCGAGGCGGAAAGTAATCCGAGAGCATCGAGTAGGCTGCCGGTGAGGCACTAGCCTCGCCAATGCCCACACCGATACGGCATAGGGCTAACACACCGAAAGAGCGTGCGAGGCCAGATGCCGCCGTCATGAAACTCCAGAAACCTAAACCCACGGAGACTAAGCTGCGTCGCGACCAAACATCGGCAAAACGTGCCAGGGGGATGCCGAAGACGGCATAGAAAACGGCAAACACCGTGCCGTATAAAAAACCCATTTGGGCATCATTGATTGCCAGATCAGCTTTGATGTCTTCGGCCAGGATCGAAAGTATGTTGCGGTCGATAAAGTTGAAGATGTAAACCAGAACCAGTACAAAGAGCACGTAGTTAGCATATGCACCGCCGCTCTGCGGTTCTTTTGCTGAACTCACGTGTTGCCTTTCGATTGCTTACCTTGAATCATCGCCTCACCCCTTGTGTTTCCACCACGAGTCTAACAGCAACTTAAAAACCATTTAGCTTGACTTTAACTCAATCTGTCACAGTTAGTATTTAGTGATTATCAACGCCAATTCACACGTGAACCTTCTACGTTCCCGATTGTTCAACATAAGGGGCCGGACCCAAACCCCGACCCAGACCCAAACCATTCTAGCGCATCTGAAGCAACGTGAACCGCCCGATGCTGTGCGGCGGCAAAGGCCAGGGCAAGGGCCGCAAAACGATCTCTTTGCCGCTATCTGATGGTTGAAACTACGGCAGCGCATTTATCCCTACGCCAACAGAAAATTACGTTGGCTAATCGCCCATCACCAGGTCAGCCAATAACCACAAACAACAAAAAAACTTGGTAGCGTTTAACCACTACTCGTCGTGCGGCGCCACTCTTTAATCAAACAAGCAGGCAACCGTGCTGATTCGATACTCAGACTTTCGCTCGAAAGCCCTGTCATAATTCCTATCCTCGCCAATATTCTGAATATCGAAGTAGCCTCCGTAGGCCTTTATTTCGTGAGCAATCGAAACTGCTTGCCAGATGATGCCTATCGACAGGCGGGCAAGTATCTCAACGGACCTTCTTGGCCAAACTAATAACGATCTGGGCTTAAGAAGACGGATGTCCTGTCTGGGCACGCAAAGGTCAAGGGTACGAAATCAAGTTGCCTTCTGACCTTTTCAGATTTAGTATCCAGTCAATAAAGGTTCAAACATCGAAGGAATTTGGACTTGCCTGACGAGAAAAATATCGATCAATGGTGGACCGTCCCGGGGGATGCGGGCGGTGTGTTGGAATTGCGCCAGCTGCCGATGCCGACGCCGAAGACCGGCGGCGTGTTGATCAAGGTGCATGCCGCAGGCGTTAACCGGGGGGAGTTGATATCCAAACCCGCGTTGCGATCTGATGACCCCCTGGCGCGGCCGCGACCATCGGGGATTGAATGCGCCGGTGAGATTGCGGCCTTGGGCGATGCCGTTTACGGCTGGCAGATTGGGGATCGGGTGATGACCCGGGGTATTCGATGCCACGCTACATATGCGACCGCCGATGCCGCTAGTTTGATGGCAATCCCCGAGCATCTTAACTATCTGGAAGCGGCCGCCATTCCCAATGTTTTTATCACCGCCCATGATGCCATGGTGAGCCAGGCCAAAGTGCAAGCCGGTGAGGCGATCCTCATCACGGCGGGGTCTTCCGGTGTCGGCAGCGCCGCGCTGCAAATCGCCACCGATCTGGAGACGTCCATAGTCCCGCTGCCATAAATATTTTCCTTTGAGTCACGGCGGTTAAGTTATGAGGCTCCCCAGCGATCAAGGTAGGTTTTATCAGCAGCAGGGGTGCGCGTTACTGGACCAAATCGACCCATCGGGTATCCGATGGGGATGGTTACGACGACACCAAAATCTTGTGGGATATCAAAATACTCATGTAGCTCTTCTTCAAATACCTGGTGCATCGTGGTGAGTGCGGCGCCAAGGCCCAGTGAGCGGCATGCAAGCAATATATTCTGCACACAAGGGTAAACGGCGCCATAGTTAGGTGGTGCAAGACCCACCCGATCTTCCTGTGCGACTTTAAACGGCCAGTCTCGTTCGCCACACACCAGCAATAAATACGGCGCTTCATGAAGATGGTCCATCTGGTGATATAGGGCACCCAATTGGCCGTTCGTTCGATACTTACCTCGTTCTGCCGGATTTGTTTTCAAGCCAAAGCGGGACTCGAATGCCGCGGCGTATCGATCAGCAAACCATTTTTTGCGATCCGCGGCGCCCACAAGGACAAACTTCCAGGGCTGTGTGTTTTGTCCTGAAGGCGCCTGTACCCCTGCATTTAAGACCTTCCACATCACGTTCATTGGAACCGGGTCAGGTTTCAATCGACGCATCGCGCGGACGTTTCCTACAATATCAAAAAAAGATAAATCCTCTGTAGATTCGGTCACTGCTACTCCTGAATGATCAATAAGGGGATAAGAAGAATAAACCACGTTTCGCGTCACCAGCCAAGTGCGTCTGAACGCTAAACAGGGTCCTGAAGATACTGACAAGTTAACTCAGCTCAGGTGATAATTCTCGCATGAACCAATCAAAACTGTGCAAGCGCGATCGATTTCCATTTGAAATCATCCAATAGGTAGTCTGGCTCTACCACCGATTCAATCTCAGTCATCGAGAGATAGAAGACTTGATAGCAGAACGCGATATTGTAGTTAGCGACGAAGCTATTCGGCTGTGGTGTCATAAGTTTGGTTCAAAATTTCGAAGCTACAACGTAGCTCATAGAGAACTGGTCCCTGAATCAATTCACGATACATCCCAGTATGCTAACAATCGGGTGGAGCTTTCGCGCAGGCCAACACGAGTGAGAGAGCGGGGCATGCGAAAGTTTAAATCCATGAAGCAGGCACAGTGTTTCCAGGAACTCACGCCGCAGTTTATAACTTGTTCAATCTGGGGCGGCATTAGGTATCAACAGAAAACCATCGATATCTTCGTCTGCGTGCTTTTGCGACCTGGGGAAAGGCAGTGGCAATATAGCAATGCTTAATCGGATTCTATCTCGAATTGGTCAGGCAAACTTATCCCCTCGAATCTGATGTTGGCCCGAAGTACTTAGCGCCTTCTAAATTAAAAAATTCAAAATCTTGACCTGGGTAGGGGCTATCTCTTCCTACAAGATGCGCGAAACGTGACGGGTTTCGTGCAATAACTTCATCCGAAATCACACCGTTTAGATCTTCCTGTGGGATTGCATACATACGCCGGAAGTACTGCGTCATGCCAACGCGCTCACCAGGCAGTTTTCGTGCGCCGGCGCTATGCCAGAGGTTGCCATTGAAAACGATGACGGTGCCGATAGGAGCTTCGATGGGTATTGCCATCTCCATTGCGTTGGCCGGTGGGTTGCTGCGTTTTTTATGAGAGCCTGGTACGACCAAGGTTGCGCCAGATTCCAAACTAAAGTCATCGATTACCCACATGGCATTGCTAGCAACCGGGGCATCGGGCAGTGGGTCTGGCATTAAGGGTGAGTCGGTATGCATACCTTGGGGTGGATCACCTTGAACACGTACGTGAGCATGATTGCTGCTGAGTTGGCAGCTTTCACCCATGAGGTAGGTAATGAGTGCTAGGGGCTTTTCCGCCATCACCGCTTCTTCAAAGATCCTGCCCCTGGCTAATAACCAGGGGACGAGATAGCTGGCACCGTCTTTACCCGCAAGTGGGATAGTTTTGTTGTTTTGTCGATCTTCTTCACCAAGCTTGAGAATGGTGGCTCGTAGCTCTTCGAAGAAGGATAGGGGCTTTGCGTCATGAACAATAGTGTATCCGTACAGATCCAGTTCTAGAACATTCCGGCTTAGATCAAGGCGCACGACCTCGTCGTACATCCTGTCTAGTCTTTCATGGGCTTTTACTGCTTGGCGCGGTCTAACGGTCTCTGGTGGCGGTTTCACTCTGCAGCCTCTAATTGGACGAACTTACGTCACAAAATACTACAGAAGTTCTGTGGTATTAACCTCATTAGCGCTCATAACTTCCGAAAATTGAAATTATAGAATCAAAACCCCTATTCACACAGCCTGGGTCGCTAGTTTTCACCACTCGAGGTAATCACGTTTCCAAGGCGCCCCATCAAACCGAAAGGCACATCACGCAGTAGGATAATCGGGTGATTTATTTCGATGTGTTTGAATCGACACCCAGGTATTGGTCAACTTACCGGGATTAGCATGCTGAGTGTGAGCTGGTACCGTAATGTAACGACTAACCCGGCAGCACTTTCTGGTAATACGCTTGCATCTTTTTGGTATCACCTGACCGACCTATTTCGCGGATAAGCTCAAATTCCTTGCGGCTCTGTGCCAACAGCTTTTCGCGATCACTGTCCTGATAAACCAGCCTTTTATAGCGTTTCAGGGTTTTCGTACGCAGCTCCGGTGGCCCTGTTAATGCCAGGCCTTCCTGAATACTCGCCAAGACGGCTGGCTCGAAGGTGTCTCCATGTGCGAACACTTCCAGAACAAACCCAGCAGACTTGGCCTCCGCTGCACTGATTCGATGGCCCAGGTAGATTGCAGCACTCGCCAGACTTCGACCGAGACGCTCGGGCATCAATAGTGTACTGCAGAATTCCGGTGCAACACCGGCCCGCGCAAATGGTGCCCAAAAGTAGACGGAATCTGATGCAAAAACCAGATCACAGTGCAACAGGGAACTAAATCCTTCGCCAATCGCCGGCCCATTAACCGCGCCGATCAGTGGCTTGTCAAACCGGATGAATGATTCGATGAATAACACGGGTAACCAGGTTGCAACATCGTCTTCAACGCGTTTTGGCAAAGAACGTTTGATTTTAGCAGTGAGCGATGAATCACCCGGTTGCACTTGGTAGGCCAGTGCAGGGTCATTCTCGAAATCCATTCCAGCGGAAAAAAATTTCCCGACAGAGGTTAATAACACGGCCACAACTTCATCATCATCGCTGGCCGCCGAGAGTACCGCCATGATTTCCACATACATTTGCGAGTTTCGGGCATTCAGTTTCTCAGGACGATTTTGCCGAAGAATCAGAATGCCATTTCGTTTTTCAGTTTCTATTGTTTGATAGGTCACACCGGTATCCTCTCGACCTTGATCGGCTAACGCATGTCCTCAACGACTGTGCGCCCGGCCATTATATATAATACCGCTGAGATAATATTAAAGACGAGCACGCTCACCATCGCCCACCGGAGCGAGTTCACTCCCAGATCCGTCGTCAAATTAATGGTATCACTCAATATGCCAGTGATCTGTGGGCCAAGCCCAAGCCCAATGATATTGAGAATAAATAACAAAATACTTGCCGCCAGCGCTCGCATTCGCAGTGGTACCAGGCTTTGGGTCATGGCAAAAGTCGGCGCGAGGTATCCGTGACCTAAAATATAAGCGACTGCATAAACCATCAACGCAATTTGGGGGTCATGATATAGATAGGTAAAGGCTGCGAAAGGAACATGCATTAGGGTCATGATGCCAGGCAACCACATATACCATCGTCGGTCTTTCTCACCTAGACGATCACACAGGTAACCAGCGCCAAATGTGCCAACCATGCCAAAGAATCCAAGACCAAACAGCCAAGTACCAATCTCACCGGTACCAAGTCCATGGCTTCGCTGAAACATCATGGGTATATAAAGCCCGATGCCGTTACCGACGAAGGCATGAAGGGCACCGCCGATAGACATATACCGGAAGCTTCGCTTGGACCATAACAGCCTTAAAACGTCCATCACTGGCGGCGGTTCGTCATCCAAAGTGGGATCCGCCTGCCCCGCCACTCGTTCAGAAAATCCCCGCGGCGGTTCTTTTATGGTGAGATAAACAAACAGTGCCAGTAATAAGCCAGGAATTCCCACTACAAAAAAAAATCTGTCCGCCAACCAAAAATCTCATTGATCCACCCTCCGGCCAGAAAACCAACCGCCGATCCAATGGGAATCCCAAGCGCATAAATGCCCAGCGCAGTGGCTCGTCTAGAAACCGGAAACAAGTCCGAGATGATCGAATGCGACGGCGGGCTACCCCCGGCTTCTCCGATGGCAACGCCGATACGAGCCAAAAGCAACATCGTAAAGTTCTGTGCTAGGCCACAGACTGCCGTCATCCCGCTCCAGATCGCCAGACAGACGGCAAGCACTGTTTTGCGCGATTTCCGATCCGCAAGCCTCGCAATCGGAATGCCCATAAACGTATAGAAAATGGCAAATGCAATGCCGCCCAAAAACCCAAACGCAGTATCACTAATCATCAGGTCATCTTTAATCGACTGCCCGAGGATCGCCAAGATGTTCCTATCGATGAAATTAAACACATAAACTGTGGTCAAAAGAATCACGACGTACCATTGATAGGTAGGTTTCGAAAACAACTTGTGATCTTCTGATTCCATACTCAATTTATCGCTTCACCAATAGTCCTTGTGATGATGGGTAGTGTGAGGAACCTTCTTGAAAAGCTCCGGCTAACGGTTTGAAAGTGAGGAGGATTAGCCTGTTCTAATAACCCCAAACGTTGGGTTCAAAACTCGATCACCATTCGTCCACGGGTACCGCCCTGCTCAAGTCGCTGATGAGCGTGGCCTGCATCCTCTGGAGTGACCGAGCCTGCAACGCGTAGCGTCAGCACACCCGCTTCAACCTGCTCTCTTAGCAGGTCAAGTTTTTCATAAGCCCCGTCGTAACCCGTGACCCACGTCGCGGTAAATTTAATATCTCGTTGATCTTTGCCCTTAAATCCCCGAATGGCGGTGAAACTGCCACCGTCTTTGACCGCGTCAACCGCTAGCGCATTCAGCAATGCGCCATCTGCGAGGCCATCCACGCCCTGCGGAAAGTGTTCGCGGATTTTGTCGGCAAAACCGTCCCCTCGGCTGACAACGATATCAGCACCCAATGACTGAAGGAGGACTCGATCTGAGTCGGCGCCGTCTGCGATCACCTTCAAGCCATCCGCTTTAGCCAGTTGTATAACGTAGCCGCCGTAAGCCCCGGGACCGCCGGTAACAGCAATCACCTGGCCTGGTTTAAGGTCTAGTAAATCCAGAGACATTCTTGCTGTGAGGGCATTCATTGGCAACGTGCAGGCTTCGACGTGAGAGCTACCGGCTGGCGCAGGTACAACGGCTCTTTGATCTAACACAATCTGTTCCCGGTAGGCGCCATGGGCTGCTCTTGGAACCACCATAGCCATGACCCGGTCACCCACTTTGACCCCGGTAGTGACGTTCTCACCCACCTGGTCGACGATGCCCGCTGCATCCATTCCCGGGACGTAGGGCGGTGGATTTTTCTTCTGCATTTCTGCGAGCATGCCGTTTCTTGCCACAACGTCGGTGGGGTTCACTGCGGCGGCATAATTGCGTATTCGAACCTGCCCCGGACCTGCTTCCACCTCAGGTACATCAACCAACTCCAACACCTCAGGACCGCCGTGCACTATTATTCCTACTGCTCGCATTATTTTGTCCGAATTTTAAATATAGGAATCATTGTTACAGTCTTTACATCAGGCGAACAAGCCGCTTCGAAACTACTAGACCTTAGCTTTTCAACCAAGGTACCGAATTCCTTCAGCCGTTTGAGGATAGGAATTATAACAGGGCTTTCGAGCGAAATTCTGAGTATCGAATTAGATCGTTTGGCTGCTTGTTTGATGAAAGAGTGGCGCCGCATGACGAGTAGTGGTTAAACGCGACCAAATCCGCTTTCACAGCACAAGTGAGAGAGGTATCACTCTGAATCTATGCGCGAAAACAGCCAATCCTTGTGCGGGAGTTTTGCGGGACACAGTTATGCACGCTTGGCAACGGACGCACCGGTAATTTATTGATTTAGTTAATGTGAATTTCGGATTTTCGTCTTGAAAGTTCCCGTGTCGGTAATTCGACTCCACCTCTGGCCACCCTTATCACACGGATAGGAATAGCCTGACTTTGGTGTCAGTTGGACCTGGCACTTGGTCCAGTCCCCTAGCCTTGACATCGGCCCTAACGGTGAGCTTTCTCTGGACCCGATATATCAGTCATCGGTCAAATGTCATCCGACGGTGACGCATTTTCGATCTCGCCGGCATTGGCATTGTCATAAACTTAATAATATCAATTGTTTAGCGGGTATTCTTCATTGCCGATACCGGTTTATTCTAACTCCATGGGAAGGGGCTGTTTGAGACCGGGTGCAACTTGCCTTCGATATAGCGCGAGAAGCGGAATGGTTCAAGTAAGCTGGATTCATTGCCACAGATATCCTCAGCGACCAGCTTTCCAACCCCGAGCATTTTGTACCCATGATTGGAGTCGGCGATCATATAGCAGTTACCGTGAAAAACATCGAATACGGGAAAGCTATCTGGGGTAAATGCGCCAATACCACCAGAGGGCTCATCTTTGTACTGTGGCAGAGTGCCGGAGAAGCGTTTCTGGCAATGGGCAAGAGCAGACACCCATAGAGTGGAGAAATCTTCACCGACAATAAATTCTGAAGACTCAGGTCCATAGGGGTCCACCGCCACCAGTTCAGCAGGCTTGTTGATAATAAAGGGCGCTGCTCCCCCTTGAACGCCGTTAAAATGGAAGTCGGGTTTGTAGTAGATGCCCCACATTTTGTCTGTGATTAATGAACCATCGATATCAGACAGTAGCGGAGCATCGGTATCTACATGGATAACCGGGGGCATCTTTCCATCGTTGGTTGTTTGCAACCTGGGGTCGACCCCGAGGGTGCCCTCTTGTAGGGACCAGTAAACCCACATGGGGACAGCTGTGGCGATGGCGCCGCTGTCAGGATTTCTAACGCTGATGCTACCAGGTAGTTCCAGCATGTCCCAAAATTGTTTCGCCCAGGGGCCTGGTGCAATGATCAAATAGCCACAGTCTATATTGCCATGATCTGTTTGTACTGCGGTGACGGCACCCGCGTTGTCGCGATCAAAACCAGTGACTGCGACACCGCCAACAATGCGCACTCCCTCGGCCTCGGCCTTGGTGGCCAACCCTTCCAATGCTTTACTGTTATTGGCGTAGCCACCCGCTTTTTCATGCAGCACCGAGGTAATGCCCTGAGCCTGCCAGTCATGAAAAATATTCAGCATATACTCACGGCATTCGTTCCTGCCTTCTATAAATATCGACTCGTAGCCGATGGCTTGCTGTTGCTGATAGATAGAGGCCACATCGTCGTGCATAGACTCAGAGCTTATCTGCATATAGCCTACCGGATGGTAGCTATAAGCTTTAGGGTCTGACTCCCACACGGACACACTGTGGGCCATTAGCTCGCGCATGGCACTCTGGAAATAATTATTGCGAATCACGCCGCAGGCGATACCAGAAGCGCCTGCTCCAATACCGGTTTTATCCAGTACAAGAATATCTGCTCCGCTGCCCTTACCCCGGCTCTTTAGCTCCAGGGCCAAATGATAGGCAGTACTGAGGCCGTGAATACCGGCGCCGATTATCACATAGGAAGATTGTTGGATTCCGGGCATGGCGCGCTACTCTGATCGGTTCAATAGTGCGAATATTGATGTTCACCATAAAACGGGTCAACCCCCATTGGTGAAGTAAACGTGATATTAATGTGTCGCATATGGATATCTCTATATGTGTAGATTCGACTAATGTGTAGTCTTAGGCTTGTATACCGAGTGATAGGCAAGATCAGAAATGACAAGCTCGATAACCCAGAACACTATTCCGTTGACGCAACTGGATGCAGTAGCTAAGCCTATCGGGCAGGCTGTTGGCATGCCGGGTACCGCCTATACCAGCGAAGCGCTGTTTCACTTTGAGCGAGACCAGCTGTTGGGCCTAACCTGGTCTGGCCTGGCCTTTGCCTCTGAGGTTGCAGCTAATGGTAGTTTGGCGCCGGTCGACTTCATGGGCCTGCCGCTTATTGTCACTCGCGATCTCAACGGTCATATCAATGTATTTCATAATGTCTGCAGCCATCGTGGCATGACGTTGGTCAAAGAAGCCAATCCTCTGGCTCGAGGCATCCGTTGTCCCTATCATTCCTGGTATTACGATCTCAGCGGTAGCTTAAAATCGACACCGTCAATTGGCGGCGTTCGGATTAATGAAGTGGCAGGGTTTTCCTGTGAAAATAATGGCCTCAAGCGAGTACGCTGCCATGTGTGGATGGGCATCGTTTTTATTAACTTGTCTGGTGATGCACCAGACTTTACTGACTTTATTACGCCCCTCGAAAATCGCTGGAGTCAATTTTCGGGGGCCGGGTTTTTAGATGAGCTGCATGTACCCGAGCAAGGGGCTTTAATTGAAATTGACGTACAGTGCAATTGGAAGTTGGCGGTAGAAAACTATTGTGAATCCTACCACTTACCCTCGGTGCATCCGACACTCAATACGTACTCGCCTCTGGACCAACATTACAATATTGTTGCCGCAGAAAACATGTCGGGTCAGGGAAGCTATGTGTATAACTTGTCTGATATAGCAGGCACTGAGTTGCCGAGGTTTCCTCACTGGCCTGAAGAAAAAATGTCTCATGCAGAATATATTTCCTTGTACCCCAACGTCTTGTTGGGCCTGCAGCCGGACCACGTGTTTGCAATGATTGTGCAGCCACAGGCACCGGGCCAGTCGGTGGAAAAACTACAGCTTTACTATATAGGCGCTCAGTCGCTTGATGAGTCATATGGAGGCTGCAGGTCTGCCGTGTTAAAAAGCTGGCAGCAGGTTTTTTCGGAAGATATTTTTGCAGTGGAAGGTATGCAAAATGCACGAAGGTCGTCCGGTTTTACCGGTGGTGTGTTTTCACCTGTTATGGATGTCTCCAGCCATCACTTTCATCAGTGGCTAGCACAGTGCTATAAAACCGGCACAGTTCGGTTGTAGCCTCTTGTCACTTCAAAGATAAATAGACATCTGTAATCATATCCTGCTCACGCACACCCGGTCCGACATTGACGTAATGAAAAAATAGTGGGAAGTCACCCATTTCCTCTCCACTATCAGGCAGCCATTCATAGACCAGGAATTCAGCTGCTGTGACATGGTCACGGGAACCACTATGCCGTGCTACCGCGCAGCGACAGGCAGGGATGCTCTTATTCACCACTCCCTGAGGATTTTCTCCAACTTCATTTTCTATAGAGACACAAATGTCCAGGCGAAAGTCTTCCGGGGAAGTGTTGTTAGGGTCTGCGTAATGAATCCCGTAAGTATTTCCTTTGTCTGCTGGAACAGCATTTTCTTTGCGCCATTGTATGAATTTAGCGCTGGTTTTATATGTCTGGTTTTCCGGCCCATGGTGCTCAAGGGCTGCCACTAATGTTTCAGGGAACTCAATAATATCTACATGCATGGCGTTGACCTCTTTCCTGGGACGTATTTTGTTTTCATGACGCGATTAACTCAAATACCTGTTTAACCATTCCGGCATTATTCAATATTGTCAACGAGCAGCCCTGACCAAAATTGCTTTTCAGTAAGAATGCAAAATAATCCCGGAGAGTTTAGAATTGCCCACTTGTAAAAAACTTCAACACACTCTCATGATGACAAAACTTTCCGCCTACCTAAAAATTATCTTTGCCGTTTTACTGTACATCATCAGTGCCTTCACTTTTGTTGACTATATTTATTCGCTGCTAATACCCGATACTGTGACGGCTATGGAAAATGCCTTTGGCAAACTCGCAATTCTTATATTTATGCTGGTGCTGGCAAAATTTTCCCTGGCGGCAGGCAAAGCCCAACTAAAGGGAAAACAGGGTGATGGCACCGAACAATCTGGATCGTCCGACAGCAGTGATGCCAATCAGCTAAACCGTCCTGAAAGCGAAATTCAGCAGCATGGCAAAGAGGCTGATAAATAAAGGAAAACCCTTCTGAATGCCAAAAACTCCTGAGAACAGGAATAGTAGGGCGACTTTTTCTCCGGTGGCAAAAGTATCCTAATGAGGGGTGTTTAGGCTAGAAGTGAGGCTAGAAGTCGAGGGAAGCCATTTTTCGGCAAGGAGTGGTCATCAGCGGATGACTTTTCTATCGATACTTTTCTATTAACCTCTGTCCCCTTAGGACAGACACCATTGGGCATACACCTTTGGGAATAGCTGCGTTAATCGTTGCTATCCATTGGTAGAGGTCTAGTAGACCCCGCCCAGTTTGCTGTGATCCCAGGTGACAATTTTGTCCGGGGTAAATTTCATGCCTATTCGTTTGGAAGCGGTGTTCATCATGCCTTCGCGAATTTTTTCACCTGCATCCGCTTGCAGATCGCCGCGTTGTACTGAGATGTTAAACAGGATATCCCGGGTGGCCTCTACATCGTCGATCAGTTCCACTTCTGTGTATATAAGAACGCTCTTTAGTTCCTGGTAAACATCTCCAGACTCCACCAGTAAAGCTACTCTTGGATCCTTTTTCAGGTTGTTTATTTTCTGGCTCTTCCTGAAGGTAGTCATGTAGACAACATTTTGATCATCAACGGCGTACCACATTGGCATGGGGTGCGGGAAGCCGTTCTTGCCATTTGAGACCAGAATAATGGTGCGAGAATTCTTGAGGTAACTGCCGATTTCATCATCGGTCATTTTTATCTGATCACGTCGTGACACATTTAACTCCTGTTTTTCAGTGTGCGGCCCCCGGAGGGTACCTTGCCTACCAACTATCGGTAAAGCGTCATCTTACCCGTCATTGCGCTTAGGAGGTAATTCATTGTTTGGTCGAGCCCCTGTCCGGGGGGCAGGCCCTCTGCGTTGAGCCCACTCGACATTTCCAGAGTGCTGGGGCGTTCATTTGTTTCCAATATATTTAGCGATTGATCTGTACCTGAAAGTGCGTTAGCGCCCCCTCAGTAAATTCGCTGGCGCATATTGGTCCGTGAGAACGCGTTTGTCGGTCTTCCAGTCAGGGTCCCTGTTCATTTTCGGTACGTACTTCCGTAAATCGATTTTGTAGCGTTCGAAGTCTGGTTTTAGCATCATAGCGTTCGCCATTAGCGTCTCGTTGTCTGGCAAATCCGACGTGCTAGCGACGATAACACGGTTGCCAGTACCCGGCATTTTAAGGCTGAACAAAGGGCCAAACACAGCGGAATAGGTCACTGATTCGTGGTGATAAAGGGAACTTCCCGAGAACGTATTTGCGATGACAACACCGCCAGGTGTCAGCAGACTTTTGATATTTTCCAGAAATTCGACAGTCATCAGATGTTCAGGGATATATTCACCGGTAAAGGCATCCAGAATGATCAGGTCGTATTGCTCCTTTCTGCGAAGCGCGCGTCTGGCGAAGACTCTTCCATCAGTTACATGAACATCAATCTGGTTTGTTTTTCTGAACCCAAAGTAATCGGTTGCAACCTTCACTACCGCCTGGTCCACTTCAACAAGGTCCATGGTCAGGTTTGGGTAGATGCTGGTCAATACAGATGAAATTGTTCCGCCACCCATACCAATCATCAAGCCGCGAGTTGGGTTTGGATTAACCAGCAATCCTGCGAATATCATGCGTACATAAGCAAAGACGATATGCTTTGGGTTGTCGATGTCGACGCAGGTTTGATTTCTTTGTTGGCGCTTTATGGAAAAAACAAGACACCGCTTTCCAGCTTTTTCGGTGACGACAATATTTCGATAGAGCGACTTTTCCCTATGGACGATTTTGTCACTATACGACGCAGTGGAAATCAGCATTAGCAGGACAGCAAGCAATAATTTCATGTGTGGCGCTATCATGCCTCTGTCTCAACTTTACGGTCAACAATGAGGGCAATGAGAAAGCAGCAGACGAGGGTGATCGCCATGGTAACCAGAATCTCTTTTATCTCAAAAAGCAGAACGAAGTAAAAAGACGTCAGCAATGTGCCAAGAGCGCTTCCCAGGGTAGAGATGAAGTAGAGTCCTCCTGCGACACGACCGCTGTGATGAGTTTCTTCAACCAGCAGCCTGACAGAGTAGGGTGCAATCATGCCCAAAATTGCGGTCGGAACGAAAAATAACAACATTGCGGCCAGCAGCGATCCATATCGAGGGTCGTCAAACCGAAGGAAGACCCAGTCCATGAGGTTATCGCCGAATAAAATCGTCGGCACAGCGGTAATGGCTGCCGCCACAAAGAAAAGCCCGTATTTACTCAGTCTTGGAGCCTGTAGTGAAAGATGCCCACCGATCAGATATCCGAAAGACAGCGCAATCATGAATACGGTGATGATGCTGCCCCACACGTATATGCTGCTACCAAAGTAGGGTGCTAAAACTCGTCCACCCAACAGTTCAATAGACATGATGATGAAGCCACTGGTGAATGCCAGCGTCAAGACGGTCCAGTTTATTATGCGGCGTTTGTTAGACATTTAAATCGGCACAAAAACCCCATCATACACTTATCATACAAAAACCGAGTTATATAAAACCGAGCTACAAGCTACAGGGCTGTTTGTGGCAGAATACGTCGTTTGGTGTTTTTCCGGACGCGTTTGAGTTCACTTAGTCGATTACTTCCAGTAATGAAAAATTACCGGGCGCAGACCCTACTGGGTTTCCTGGCTTTTTTTGTCGCTCGTTTCTTTGAGGTAAGTACTTATTTCCTTGTCTCTGAGGGCATTGACCTGATAGACGAATTGCTTGATGGTGCGCCTGGTTCTGCCACCATCGCCGAAATTGTACTTGGCATCGTTTCTTGTGTGGGGATGCGCTTCCTGTTCGTCTCCTACGCGCGGCGCGCAATCCGCCGGGTCGGCATCGCTGTTTCTTTCGATCTCCGGCAGATGCTGTATAAATCAATTCTCAGGCAAGGCCCTGGTTTCTTCGCTAAGATCAGTGTCGGCGATGTGATGACGCGCGCAATCCAGGATATTTCGCTAGTCCACCGGGCGATCGCTTTCGGGTTGATATCTGTTGTCATCATGGTCTTTGCTCCCTTGTTTGGCGTGTCGGCGATGTTACTTAAATCTACTTCACTCACTTTGCTGATAGTCCCGATACTGCCCGTTGTGTTTATCTACGCGCTGCGTATGGCGAATGAAATGGGCAGGAGTTCCAGGGAAGTACAGGAGAAGCTGTCTGAACTGTCTTCGCATACCCAGGAGAATCTCTCGGGCATCCGCACCATTCAGGCGCAGGTGCAGGAGGATAATGAAGTTAAGCGTTTCTGGTTAACGAACGACGACTATGCGAACGCGTTCTATGATCAGGCGCGCATAACATCCCTGATGTCGGCTTGGATGCCATTTTTTGCGTCCGTCGCGCAACTTATCATTATCCTGGTTGGTGGCCGTCAGGTCATGTCGGGCCAAATTTCGATTGGGGATCTGGTGTTCTTTTTTGCTTGTCTTGGTATGTTGCTGCAGCCAATTCGCATGGCTGGGATGCTGGTGATGTTGCTCCAGCGTGCCGCTGTTGCCACCGGCCGACTTTATGAAATCTATGATGCGGAACCGGAGGTAAGTGATCGCCCCAGCGGGCAGGCTCCGTCGAATATTCAGGGCGCGTTTGATTTAAAGAACGTAAGCTATACCTATCCTGGTGCCGATAAGCCTGTCCTTCGTAACATTAACATCGAAATAGCTGCTGGTGAGTCGATTGCGATAGTGGGTCGTATCGGTTGTGGCAAGAGTACGCTGTTAAAACTGTTCACCCGGATGATCGATACACCGGATGCCAGCCTTTATATTGATGGTCATGATGTTAACGATTATCCGTTATCGCAACTACGGCAGCAGGTTTCGCAGGTTCTGCAAGATTCCTTTTTGTTCGGAGAGCCGCTCTACAGCAATATCAGCTACGACGATCCCGAGCGTAATCTAGAGCTGATCTGGGATGCCGCCGAATCAGCATCCCTGCGCGGTTCTATTGATGATTTCCCAATGAAGATGCACACCATCGTTGGCGAACGAGGCGTAACGCTTTCAGGCGGCCAAAAACAGCGAGCAACCCTGGCACGGGGATTAATCAGGAATGCGCCGGTGCTGATTCTGGACGATTGTTTTTCAAGTGTGGATACAAAAACCGAAGAACATATTCTCAGCCGCCTGAAACGCTTACGAGCGGGGAAGACGACAATCCTGGTGTCTCACAGAATCTCCACGCTACGTCATTCCGATCGTATCGTGGTGCTAGAGGCTGGCGAGATTGTTGAAATCGGCAGTCACGAGGCGCTACTAGAACTGAATGGGGCCTATGCCCAATTGGAAAGAGCGCAAACCCTTAGCGATGAGTCCTTAGCGGTGCAGGGCTAGAAGATGACTGATAAGGTGACCAGCAATAGCCGTGACCATAGTCTGTTTGATGCAGAGCTCTCTGGTGCTGTGCTCAACATGCATCTGCTTGGGCGACTAGTGCGATGGCTGAGGCCCTACCGGCTTAAGCTTGTCCTTAGCACGGTTCTGGTCCTGATCGCGAGTTATGCTGCTGTTGTAATGGAGGTCCTGATATCCAGGGTGCTGGTAGATTACATCATCGTCGGCAAAGCCGATTCTCCCATGCCGGATATGGGCATGATTGCGCTAACCATATGGGTTGAGCGGCAAACCGGTCTCAGTTCGCTTAATTCCGCGGGATTATTATTTTTCATCGTTATGGTGCTCTTTGCGCTTGCGGGTCACTGGCATCGATTGACTCTGACTAGTGCCATTGTCAAAGGTTTACGTGACCTTCGGCAAGATCTGTTTGCACATATGGAAACCCGCCCCAGCTCCTTCTATGACAAAGTGCCGGTCGGCCGGGTGATGACCCGCGTCACGAACGATATTGAAGCCTTGTTTGAGATGTTGCGCGGCGTGGGAAGCCTGATAGGGGAATTTGTTCCTTTCTTTGTCGCCCTGGCGGTGATGTTCTCGACCAGCGTTAAATTGACTCTGCTGCTGTTGGCACTGGTCCCGGTTGTTGGCGTAGCAACTTACTTCTTTCGTCGATCATCCCGGGAGGTCTTCAGGAGGGTGCGAAACAGTGTCTCTTCCCTGAATCAGAACCTTCAGGAGAACCTGTCCGGTATCCAGGTTGTACAACTAAGTGGCCGTGAAGATAAAAACCTTGGGGTGTACACCGCACTAAATAAGGAGAATAGACGCCAGGAGTATCGGTCAATCAACCTTGCGACGTTTTATGGTGCGTTCAACGATAGCCTAACTGCGATCGGCCTGGGTTTAATCATTTGGTTTGGCGCCGGCGAGGTCGTGCAGGACGAAATGACCCTCGGCGGCGTAATCCTGTTTACCCGGTTCATGGGCATGCTGTTCACGCCTGTGGTGACATTAGGTGAGCAGCTCAATGTACTGTTTCGTGCGATGGCCAGTGGGGAAAGAATATTTCAGGCCCTGGACTGGGATGAACAGATTCATGAGCCTGTCTCGCCCGTTACACTTCCACCCAGAATCAGGGGAAAGATCGAGTTTCGGCGAGTTAGCTTTGGTTATGAATCCGGTAACCCTATCCTGAAGGACGTGTCCTTCGTGGTAAAGCCAGGCGAGAAGCTGGCCATTGTTGGGCCCACGGGTTCGGGTAAAAGCACGTTGATCAAGTTGCTCGGAAGGTTTTACGACTTTCCGGACGGCATGTTGTTTCTCGATGACGTGGACATTAACCATTTACACAGCGGGGATGTCCGGTCGCGAGTCGGGGTTGTTCTGCAGGATTTCCACATCTTTTCTGGCACTATTTTAGACAACATCCTGCTAGGCGACCCGACGATTACGCGGGATATGGCGATTGCAGCCGCCAAGACGGTCAACGCGCATGGATTTATTTCATCACAGCGGGACGGCTACGACACGCTACTGCAGGAAAGAGGTACCAATCTCTCTCAGGGAGAGCGTCAGTTACTCGCCTTTGCGAGAGTGCTGGCTGCCGACCCCGAGGTGCTGGTTCTCGACGAAGCAACCGCCAGCATCGATACGGAAACAGAGCTACTGATCCAGGACGGCCTTGAGAAATTGATGGCTGACCGTACGGCTATCCTTATCGCACATCGACTGCAGACTATTCAGCAGGCTGATAAAATTCTGGTACTGCAGTCCGGCGAAGTCCTTGAGTATGGCAGTCAGACAGAACTGCTTGAGCTAAAGGGTCTGTACCACACCTTGCATGAGCTTCAGTTTCAGGATTTAAAAACTGTCTCGGGTTAGGCCTTCTGTGCGTCAATGTCGTTCAGCCATTGGGGAAAGGCCACAAAGCCTCGCGACAGTTCTTCGCCATCTGCGGTGAGTTGTGCGAGGGGTATTGTGCCTTTAGTTTCAATACCAGATAAAAACGAAACGGTCTGGTGGTGATCCATTATTTGGGTATTCGCAACAGAGAGTAGTGGCGCAAGCCAGTTAGATCGCTCGAGGATCACGAACCTGGCGCTCTTTAGTTCTGGCGCCAATGCGAAATCAGTATCAGTCAGCCACCAGCCTTTTTCATGTCCTGGGTTTACGTTCGGGGGCATCAAAAATTGTTGTAGACGAAAAGACTGATAAGGGTGAAACAGGCGCCCTTTAACCAGGCTGCGGGCTCGCCGAACATCCCAGCCATTTAGCTGAAGAAGTTTTTGTCCCGCCGGATGCTGGGACAGCCTTAGCTGGTGCGACGCCATTCGATTGATCTTTCGTGCAAGTGTGTCCGAGGGGTCTGGTCCATGCCAGTTGGCCAGGTTCAATACATCGCTGATGCCGAGATAGAACTTTACTGCAAGTTCCCAGTGCTCCACCGTTCCGTTGTTATCCACGATAAGATCAAACTCTCCGATCGTGCGTTTCCCGTCGTGAACAACCAGGTTCTTGGCTAACAAATTTAGTGAGGGTTCCAGGTCGATCCAGTGAGCTACAATCGCTTCGAATCGTAACCCCAATTTGTATTCAGTCAGCTTGGGCGTGGTTATCGACGCAAGCTTCCACCCCTGAAACCAGGGTTCGTTCGGCCAGCATTGATCATCCTCGAACTGCATAAGCGGCGGGCTCTGGATACACCACTTGAAGTCTTCAATTGCGCGGATATCGCTTGGCATACAGTGCATGGCCCTGGGGGGCAGGGTATGATATCCGATTATGTGCAAATAGCAGGAAATTGTTACATGAGTATCAGGGCGAGTCTTTTATCCTTGTTTATGCGTCTGACTATTAAGAAGGAGATGGCGAAACTCGATGATCCTGTGGCATTTCGTAAGCGAGCGGGTGGCTTTGGTGGGAAAATCCCTGAAGCCGTGAAGTCCACTCCGGTAGACGCCGGCGGTGTTCCATCTGAATGGGTTGAGTGGACAGGCGCACCTGAGGATTCAGTGATTCTTTATTTCCACGGCGGCGGGTATGTCTTCGGAGACCCTGACAGCCATCGTGATATAGCCTGGCGGCTCGGCAAGGAGTCAGGTTCAAAAGTACTTTTCGTCAATTATCGCCTGGCGCCAGAACACCGTTTTCCGGCCGCGGTAGATGACGCGACTAACAGTTACCGATGGCTGCTGGAGCAGGGGTTCGCACCTGATCGAATAGCCGTCGCTGGAGATTCTGCTGGAGGTGGGTTGGCAGTGGCGCTGATGGTGAACCTGAAGAACCTTGGCATAACGTTGCCCAAAGTAGCAGTTCTTATGTCCCCCTGGGTGGACCTTGCCATGACGGGTACGAGCATGGTGGCGAACGCCAGGTCAGATGTGATGTTGTCCCCGGAGGCTATTTCAATTTTCGCATCCTATTACCTTGGTGATACCAATCCAAAGGCGCCGCTGGCATCTCCAGTTTTTGCAGATCTTTCCGATCTTCCCCCGACACTTGTGCTGGTCGGGAGCAAGGAGGTTTTGCTCAGCGATTCAATAACCCTGGTTGAAAAAATAAATGCAGCAGGTGGCAGCGCAAAGTTATCGGTCTGGTCGAAAATGCCACACGTGTTTCCAATTCTTGCGGCTATTATCCCTGAGGGGAAAAAAGCAATTGTAGATATGGCGGAATTTCTTCGCATTCATCTAGGCACGACTCGACTGGACTGATAGCGAATCATGAACAATTACCCTATCGCCCGAGAGTTGGTGCTGGTCGGCGGCGGTCACAGCCATGTGATTTTTCTGCGCATGCTTGGTATGAACCCAGTACCAGGACTAAAGACAACGCTGATCAGCCCGGATACCAGAACTCCATACTCCGGAATGCTGCCCGGGCTGATCGCAGGGCACTACCAAGAAGATGAAGCCTACATAGACCTGGTGCCTCTCTGCAGGTTTGCGGGTGTCGATTTTATTCAGTCCGAAGTTGGCGCAGTGGACCTGGACGAGCAAACTGTTGCGCTTTCTGGCCGGCCAGCAGTCCATTACGATTTTTTGTCTCTGGACATAGGCAGCGCACCTGCGCTGGATGCTTCCATCAGCGATTCAGATGTCATTTCGGTTAAACCTATTAGTACTTTCCTGACCCGCTGGAACGCATTCGTTAAGAGATTCGAGTTGGAAGCTGTCTCAGATATTGGGTTCGTTGGGGCGGGAGCGGGTGGGGTTGAGCTTTGTCTTGCTGTTCAGTATTTCCTGTCGAAGCAGTTTCCTGATCGATCGTTTCGCACGCATTTGTTCACGGAAGGAAAAACTATTCTGTCAGAGTTTAATACCTCTACCAGGATACGATTCGAACGATTATTGGCGACAAGAAATATTCAGGTTCACAGGGAGTTTCGCGCGACATCTGCTGCTGGTGGTTTATTGGTGTCAGCTGACGCCAGAGAGGTTCAGTTAGATGAAATCTTCTGGATAACCCAGGCGAGCGCTCAATCCTGGCCCTCAGAGTCGGGTTTTGATGTGGATGCTGCAGGATTTATCCATGTAGGGGAGACACTACAAACACTGAGCGCCGGCAACGTTTTTGCGGTGGGGGACTGCGCCAGGATGGTGAACCATCCGAGACCCAAAGCTGGTGTTTATGCTGTTCGTCAGGGCAAACCCCTGTTTCGCAATGTGATGGCGCTACTTCTGGGTTCTAGTCCAAAGCCTTACAGGCCACAATCGAGTTTTCTGTCGTTAATCTCGACAGGACCTCAACATGCAATTGCCTCCAGAAATGGTTTCAGTCTGGAAGGGGATTGGGCCTGGCGTTGGAAAAACTGGATCGATAGTCGCTTCATGAAGCGTTTCTCTGAATTACCCAATATGCACCAGGAACCAGAGAATAGTTTACAGGCGGAATTTGATGACAAAATGCATTGCGGTGGCTGCGGCTCCAAGGTGGCAGCGGATCTGCTGCACGATGTTCTGAAGGATATACTTGGTGAATCTGCACCGGTTGATGATGCCGCTAGGATTGAGATTCCAGCCGGAAAAACCCTGTTACAGTCAGTGGATCACTTCAGGAGCTTCGTCAATGATCCTTACCTGCAGGCGAGGATAGCCCTTTGTCATTCTGTATCTGACATCTATGCGTGTGGTGGAACACCTCATTCGGTACTTGCCAGCCTGACGCTGCCGTTCGGTAAGCCTGGGGTAACTAAATCTTTGTTGATTCAAATCCTGCAGGGGACCGTTGATCAACTTCAGGAAGAAGGTGCGATCCTGATCGGCGGGCATACCAGCGAAGGACTCGAGCTTTCAATTGGGTTTACGGCTAATGGTACGGTCGATCCGTCTGATGCCTGGTCTAAACAGGGTAGTTCACCCGGCGATGTATTGGTGCTGACGAAGGCCCTGGGCACTGGCACTATCTTCGCCGCCGATATGCGACACCTGGCGAAAGGACCGTGGGTTTCAGACGCGTTGCTCCAGATGACGCGGTCAAATAGTGATGCAGTTAACATCGCGAAGAATTTCACTATACAAGCCTGCACCGACATTACGGGGTTTGGCCTGGCGGGCCATTGCCTGGAAATGACGAGGCCCGGTTTAGGTATAGAGCTTCAGCTGAGTAACGTCCCGGTAATGCATGGAGCAACTGAGTGCCTCCATGCACTGGGTATTACCAGTAGCCTTCACGAGGCAAACAAGCGGTCGTCTGGATTGTCTGGTCTGACTAGCGCCGCAGAGATTTTGTTTGACCCGCAAACCTCCGGTGGCCTGTTATTTAGTGTTCCCGCGGAAGAGTCTGAGAAGCTCGTCTCAACGTTGAAGAGCGCAGGTTATGAGCAGGCTTCGATTGTAGGCCAAGTGACCAGCTCGTCCGGTATCCAGGTGGCGACTTAATTTACTTAACGGTCTGTTGGATGACTTGAAGTTGTGTATCCTTGCGCTAATCAATCACTTATACCCAGCGCGGCATCAATATGGCTTCACACCCTGATTCTCTCGACATTGATATTCCAGGCCTCGCATCCCAGTTCATCGGTGGCAAGTGGCTGGAACGAAATCCAAGGTTCGTCGACGTTATCTCGCCAACAACTGAGGAGCCTCTGGTGCAGGTCGCAGATCCGACACCTGAAGATGCCGATGCGGCAGTTGTTTCAGCCAGGGAAGCTTTCGATAACGGGCCATGGCCTGATATGCCCGTGATTGATCGAGTAACAGTCTGTCGCCGCCTTTGTGATTTGTTGGAAGCGCGAATGGATCAGTTGAATCGTGCCTGGGCTTTTGAGTCTGGTGCTACGCTTGCCCACGGCGCAATGATCAATGGTACAGCCGGGGTGTCGATCTGGCGTCAGGCGCTGGAGCTTGCGCCGAATTTGCCCTGGGAAGAAGAGCGAGATGGTGCGCTGATCTGGCGGGAACCGATCGGGACAGTGCTAGGTGTGCTGACTTTCAACGGACCGATTGTACTGCTGGGGATGAAAATCATTCCAGCACTGTTAGCCGGTTGTACTGTCATTATTAAACACGCTCCTGAATCTGCCCTGACCTCCCGGCTCATTGCCGAGGCGATTCGGGAGGCAGACTTCCCGCCTGGTGTTGTCAGTGTTCTTGCTGCGGGTACGAGGGTCAGCCAGCACCTGGTCGGTCATCCCGGCGTTGATATGGTTGCGCTAACCGGGGGAACCGAGATTGGTATCGATGTTGTAAAGAGAACGGCGGAGCGCCTTGCAAGAACAGCCCTGGAACTTGGTGGTAAGTCGCCTGCGATTATTGCTGACGATGCAGATATAGATGAAGTCATTGAGACGCTTGGCCCGGGGAGCAGCGGCTATATGGGCCAGGTCTGTGTCAACCTGTCGCGGGTGATTGCCCCCAGGCATCGCTATAACGAAGTTGTGGACGCGCTGGCGAGTTACTACGGTTCAATTCAGGTGGGAGATCCTTTTGATGAAGCCATAGATCAGGGACCTCTCGCGGCAGTGCGCGCTCGAGACCGCGTCGAACGCTATGTCGGTATCGCCAAGAAAGAGGGCGCATCGGTTGTGACGGGCGGTCACAGGCCGGCACATTTGAATCGAGGCTGGTTTTACTCACCGACATTGCTGGCAGACGTGACTAACGACATGACCATCGCGCAGGAAGAAGTCTTTGGTCCCGTAACCGCGGTAATAGCTCATGACGGTATAGAAGACGCAATAAATATCGCTAACGACTCGCGATTTGGACTCGCCTGCTCGATCTACACCAAAGATAAGGAAACAGCGCTGAATGCCGCAAGAAAAATACGCTCAGGTGCTGTGGCGATCAACAGTGCCGGGGTCAGCCTGACGCAGCCGTTCGGTGGCTATAAACAGTCAGGCTGGGGACGTGAATGCGGACCAGAGGGAATTCTGGAGTTCACCCAGATCAAGCAGGTTATGTCGGACGCGAGTTATCTGGATAGCTAACCTCAGTATTTATTATCCTGGACCAGATACTTCAGTCGCTTCATAAAATTTAGCGTTAACTGATTTTGGGGGATTGGCAGCCATAGCCTGCTGGAAAACGGCCATATGCGGTTCGGCAAAGTGCGCTGCAAGAGCTGCCATGTTCTCCCATTGCTCGGTTACTCTGATGATATTTGGATTGCTGGTCTCGACAGAGAATGTATAGTCATTACAGCCTGCCTCTCTGCGACTATGAGTTTCCATCTCCCTGATAGCTTCTTTCATTGCTGCGATATCGGATTCCGTTGACTCGATTATTGCATTGACGACGATCATGAATACTCCTGGCGATAGTAGTTGATAAGCATTCGCTCAACTATCGCAGACCGACGTCGCTCAGTACAGCCTATGGTTTACAGGGCGTTTATATCTTTTAGTGGGTGACTGTTTAAGCCTGCTCACTGCGCTGGCAACGTCGCCAGGGGGCTGCGTGTTTAAGCTCAAAATTGTTCGATACTCATTTGTATTCCAGCGGTAGTCTGGTCTATACAGTAAGCTATCAAAAATAGAACATGATCACTGTAACCTGATCTACGGAAAGGCCTGAGTCGGGCTGGAGGGGGCAGTCACGTGCAACACTTAAAGGATGACTAACTATGTTTTCAGATACAGTTACTGACATTGCCGGACTACTGATTGACCGGGGCGATACAGTCTCTGTTGCCGAGAGTTCAACCGGAGGATTGATCTCGGCGAACCTGTTGTCGGTTCCGGGCGCATCTGCTTTTTTTCAGGGCGGCAGTGTTGTCTATACCCTGGCTTCAAGGCGAGCATTTCTTGATCTTGACCGCGATAGAGTTCGCGAGCTCAAGCCGCTCACGGAAGAGATGGTCGCTGAGTTCGCGCGTGCAGCGCGTGAAAAACTAGATACCACCTGGGGTATTGCTGAATTAGGTGCTGCAGGACCCGCAGGTACACCTTATGGACATGGTCCAGGGATCAGTGTTATCGCTATATCCGGACCGTGCTCCATCAGTAGTACGACACGAACCAGTGACGATGACAGGCATAGTAATATGCTTGCCTTCACCGAAGCAGGTTTGCTTCTGTTTCGCCGGGCATTACAGACCTAAAGTGTGCAGTCGTGTGGCGCCATCGTCGATTCGAACCAGGGTTCAGTTGATTACTCGAATCTGGAGACACCTGGGGAATTGCGTGTTGGTCGATATCAATTGTCAATTTCGTTTACAATAAATCCTGGTAATTCCCGTCAGGCAGGTTGACCCCGGCGATTGGTGTGAAGATATTGTTTGGCACAGGGTATGGCGACTCAGTTGCCGAAGAGGCGTTTTTTCAGAGCATTATGAGGGATTGAACTCATTGAACAAGATTACGGGCATTTACGAATTATCAGTGCCGCTCGAGGGTGACATTAAGAATGCAGTGGTCAATTTTTCGGCCCATGATGTTTCCCTGGTTGCTGTTGTCAGTAATATCATCAGGTTCGGGCGACCGGTGGTTGGTTACGGGTTCAATTCCATTGGCAGGTTCGCACAACCCGGTATCCTTCAGACCCGTATGGTTCCCCGGGTCCTCAATGCCGATCCTGCGTCGTTAGTCACCGAGAACGAGGATTTTTTCGACCCTGCTGCTATTTCCAGCGTGGCGATGAGCAACGAGAAGCCTGGTGGTCATGGAGACAGGGCGGGGGCGCTGGGCGCACTTGAGCTTGCGGTTTGGGATCTGAACGCCAAGTTGGCAGATGAGCCTGCCTGGTCATGGATCTCTAAATGTCACGCGACACGAATTGAGCGTCTTGATGTTTCGACTTATGCCGCAGGAGGTTATTACTACTCCACAGATTCATTAGCGAGGCTGCGGGATGAGTTACGCGGTTATCGTGATCTGGGTTTTGACGGGTTTAAAATCAAGATAGGTGGTGCGAGCCTTGAAGCAGACCTGGAGCGAATTGATACTGCGGTAGACTTGGCAGGGTCAGGTCAACGCGTTGCGGTTGATGCTAACGGTCGATTTGATACTGACACTGCGCTTCGATATCTTGAATCGATATCGGTACGTGGCTTGCGTTGGTTTGAGGAGCCTGGTGATCCACTCGATTTTGAGTTGTTGAGCCAACTTAGCGCGATGACTGATATCCCGCTGGCTACAGGAGAAAACCTTTTTAGCGTGCAGGATACTCGAAACCTGCTGCTTTATGGCGGTATGAAGCCTGGCCGTGATGTTTTCCAGATGGATGCAGGTTTAAGCTACGGATTGACAGAATATGTGAAGATGCTGGGTCAACTCGAATCAGCGGGTATGAGCAGGGACCAGTGTTTTCCGCATGGCGGGCACCTGATCAATCTGCATATAGCCGCGGGCCTTAATCTGGGTGGTTGCGAAGCTTACCCTGGTGTATTCGGGCCTTTTGGTGGATTTTCCCCGGCTTGCGAGATAAGCGACGGCAGCGTCACGCCGTCTGATGCACCTGGTTTCGGGCTCGAAGAGAAACCCGAACTTCTACCCTATATCAACAAGTTAGGTGAGGATTTTTAAAGATGCGTATTGCCATATTTGGCTGTGGTGCCATGGGTTCTATTTATGCGGGATTGCTCGCGTCGGCCGGGCATGAAGTGATCGGAATAGATCGTAACAAGGCGCATGTCGATGCGATCAATACCAGCGGATTAAGAGTGACCGGCGCAAGTGGGGATCGTTGCGTCGCCATTCAGGCTTATACGGAGCCGCCGGATGTTGAGGTGGATTTGCTTGTAATTGCAGTGAAAGCTGGGCATGTCGGTGCGTCGAGCGCTGCCCGTTCGCTGGTCAAATCAACAGGCTCTATCCTGACGATTCAAAATGGTCTTGGTAGTGCAGACGTTGTGGCTGGTGTTTTCGGTAATGAGAGGCTGATTGTAGGGGTTGCTCAGGGCTTTGGGGCTTCGCTCCAGGCGCCGGGGATTAGTCACCATAATGATATGAAAGCAATCCGCATGGGTGATTATACGCAGGGCAACAGCGAGCGGCTAAATAGTGTCGTTAGTATTTTTCAAACATCAGGTTTTGATACAGAGGCAGTAAATAACATTGAAGTTGTCCAGTGGGAAAAACTGATTTGTAACGTAGCCTATAGCGGCCCTTGTGCGCTGACAGGGTTGACGGTAGGGGAAGTGTTGGACGATCCCATCGTAGGTCCAGTTAGTCGAGCCGCAGCTGTTGAGGCCTGGGAGGTCGCGCGCAGGAGAAGTATACCGATCGCGGTCGATGACCCCGTCGCTTATGTGCAGGATTTTGCTGAAAGGATGCGAGCTGCCAAGCCCTCTGTACTGTTAGATATTGAAGCTGGGCGTCGAAGTGAAATCGACGTTATCAACGGCGCGGTTGAGCGTGAAGCAATGCGCGTTGACTCCT
>Ga0209047_1000553_pt1 | contig 32161 bp, 25 predicted proteins | sample SaaInlV_165m_DNA_3_FD_184681 | JGI IMG/M metagenome (GOLD analysis project Ga0209047, IMG submission 184681) | Marine microbial communities from expanding oxygen minimum zones in the Saanich Inlet - Saanich Inlet SI037_S3LV_120m_DNA (SPAdes)... | ecosystem: Environmental > Aquatic > Marine >...
CAGTCATTATTGAAATTATTTTATTATAATTTTTAAACTTTTAAAGGAAGAATTTTTAGCAATAGTTTATTTCTAATTAAATCAACATTTAATTGGTTTAATGTATTGATTATAAAATAAACAGTGTCATCGTCAATATCCTCTATTTTTTCAGGGCCAATCACTTCAATAACTCTTAATAAAGCCGCACCTATTTCCTCGTTATCTATCATTGACTGAATATCAGCTGGCATTTCAGATTTGTTAATTTTGTAAAGATTATCGTATTTTTTTGATATTTTAATTCCATCCGATTTAATTGCTTCAAGAAAAATGATATCCTTTTTAGAAAATATATATTTTTTATCTTTTTTAATTTTCTTTAAAAATTTATTTAGATCTTCCTCAATTTTAGATTTTGCATAATCTCCATTAAAATAATTCACTAATTTAGATTGATGTAAAATTTTATTGTTATACTTTATTTTTTTATCAATAATTTTTTCACCTTTACTATATCTGTTATAAAAAGTTGTAAAATTAGAAGGTACTTCTTCTTTGCTAATTTGATTTAAAAATTTTTTTAATTCTTCATCAAATGCATCTCCAATATTATCTGATTCAAATATATCCTTTAACATTTTTATAAACTCAAGTTTTAACTTTGGTTCTTCAGTCAGAAGTAATCGCTGGTATACCAGTGCTCTTCCTTCTATAGATGATAAAGATTTATATACCTCTCCAGTATTTAATAATTGATCAATGCTAAATTGAAATCGTTTATAAAATTCAAATAACTCTTCCTCTGAGTAATTTTTATCATGAGTAGCTTTTTCAATTGTTGAAATTTTATCTATATCAGTAATTTCAATATCTTGAATATTATATAATAAATTAGACGCTGATAAATATTTCCATATTAGTTTTGAAGTTTCTTTTGTAGGTTCAAATTTAAATTCTGGATTTGTTCTATGAGCTAAATGAAAATCTAAAATAGAATTTTCTGATATTTCTTTATTAGCTTCATCTATATAACCAAACAGATAATTAACTTTATTTTCATAATAATCATCTTGGAAACCTGATTCTTTTTTTAAATCTAAAATTAGTTGAGCTTCTTCATTTTTACCATAGTTAATCAAACAATATAAATTAAATTTTGAAAGATATTTATCTTCAATTGGCTTAGCATTTTTAGAGAAAATTTCACAAGATTTTTTTACATCTGATTGGGATAAATACTTATCAACAAGATATTTCATTAGTTCAGGATGTAAGTTAATAATTTGATTTTTAAGAAGATATTCTTCAATTAACTCAAAATTGGAGTCTTTAATTAACCAATTAGATTTGATCTCTAAGAATTCTTGCTCTGTAATATTTTGATTTGGATAATAAGCATTTGTTAGCATTGAAATATTGAGAATTTCAGAAGCATCATTTGAGAGGTTATACTTATCTATATTTTTTAAAAGATTTTTTAATTTTAAACCATCTGAGTTTGTCCACATATTAATATCTAAGCCATAATCATCAGGATCATATAATCCAGCAATTTTTATCTCTTTTGATTTTAATTCCAGATCCAATTTGATTGGATCTTTTTTTTTATCAGCTTGCATATCGTAAATGCTACTCTCAGAAATTACTTCTATTTTTTCAGCTGATGAATTTTTCTCAATGGTATCTTCTATCTCTGTTTTATCTATATTCCAGATATCAACTGGTTTATCTTCAGCTATAACAGAGATAAATGATAATAAATAAATAATTATAATTGATAAATTTTTCTTATTTAACAATCTTAAAATTTTCATTAGGGATAATTTTTTCTATTTCTTTTTTTGGAGCTGGAAAGTCAATTTTATTAAGAAAAAAAACAATTCCTAGAATAACTGTTAGCCCTAGAATAGATTTAACAACTGCTCCAATAATGTTAATTTTGCCTGAACTTGTATTTTTATTAAATTGCATATAACTTTAGTTAATTTCAAATTAAGACATATTTGTGTTTTTTCAATAAAGAAACTTATGAAATCAAAAGAAAATCTTGTTTTTTTAGGAATGATGGGATCTGGAAAGAGTTCTATTGGTCTACTAATAGCAAAAAAACTAAAAGTTAATTTTATTGACGTTGATAAAGAAATTGAAAAAGAATTAGGTATATCTATTAAAAAAATATTTGAAACCAAAGGGGAAAATTATTTTAGAAAAATTGAAGAAAAAATTACTTTAAGGAAATTGAAATTCAATTCTTCAGTAATAGCTCTTGGTGGTGGAGCTTTTACAAATAGAGAGATAAGAAAAAATGTTTTGAAAGATCACTTATCTTTTTGGTTAAATTGGAATGATGAGATATTATTAAATAGGATTAAAAATAGCAAAAAAAGACCTCTGGCTTTTAATTCATCAGATAATGAATTGATTGATTTAATAAAAAAACGATCTAACGTCTATTCAAAAGCTTTATATGAAATTAAGTGTGATAATTTATCAAAAAATCAAATAGTTAAGAGAATTTTAGAAATTTATGAAACCCATTAAATTAAAGATAAATACAAAAACACAAAAATATTCAATTGTGATTGGGTCCAATCTAATGTTGAATATTTCAAAAATAATCAAAGATAATTCGCTTAATTTTAAAAAATGCCTTGTAATTATTGATAAAAATATTTCTAAGAAAACTATTTCTCAAATAAAAAAGTCATTAAATAGAAAAAAAATTTATATTCACTTTTTAAAAGCTAGTGAAATTAATAAGAATATAAATAACGTAAATAAAATTTTAGATATTTTGCTTAATAAAAATTTTTCAAGAGAAGATTGTTTAATTTCAGTGGGTGGTGGAATTACCGGAGACATAAGTGGATTTGCAGCTAGTTTATTTAAAAGAGGATTAAAATTTATAAATATACCAACTACTCTTTTATCTCAGGTAGATTCATCTATAGGAGGAAAAACTGGTGTAAATACTAAATATGGAAAAAATTTAATTGGCAGTTTTTATCAACCAAATTTAGTTATTTCTGATATTCAATTTTTAAAGACACTGCCTAATAGAGAAGTAATTTGTGGTTATGGTGAAATTTTAAAACATTCTCTTATTGCCAATAAAAACTTTTTCAATTTTTTAAATAAAAATAGTAAAAAAATTATTAATCTTAAATCACCATTTATTGAAAAAGCTATTTTTGAAAGTTGTAAAATTAAAAAAAATATTGTTGAAAAAGACGAAAAAGAGAAAAACTTAAGAAAAATTTTAAACTTTGGTCATACGTTTGCTCATGCCTATGAGGCTTCTTTGGGCTATTCAAAAAAACTCAACCATGGTGAGGCTGTAATTCTTGGCATGAAAACAGCATTAAGTTTTAGTTTAAAGAATAATTTATTAAAAAAAGATGAATATTATTTAATTAATAATCATATCACTAACTCTAAATTATCATCTAATATAAAAAAATTCTTTAAAACCCAAGATTTAAAAAAAATTATGTCTTTTATGCTTAAAGATAAAAAAAATTATTCAGATAAAATTAGCTTAGTTTTATTAAAAAAAATTGGTTCCCCAATAATCAATAAAGAATATGATAAAAAAAACTTAAACCTATTTTTAAAAAAAGAATTAAGTAATTAAAATTTGTATTGAGTGGATAAATTCTTTTAACTCTTTATCTAAAGTTTTATAAATTTTTTTAGTACTTTCTATTTTAGATATTTGTTTCAGATCAATAGATTTTAAAGTAATCTTTAAATGAAATTTTCCTTCTTCATTACCTTCATGATTTTTATGAAGAAAAGATTTGTCTTCAATATTGATACTTTCAATATTTATTTGATTGTGTAGTTTTTTTTTTACAATTGCAATTAGCTCATTTATATCCATAAGTATTATTATATATCATGAAAAATATTTGTGACTGGAATAATTGTAATGAAATTGGTGATTATAAAGCGCCAGTTGAAAAAGATAATAGTAAAAAATTTAGAATGCTTTGTCTAGAACATGTAAAAGAATTTAACAAAAACTGGAACTATTTTTCAGGAATGAATGATGATCAAGTTTTAGATTTTTTAAAATCTGATATGATTTGGCATAAACCCACTCAAAGCTTTAGTTCTTCAGATAATTTTTTTAAAGTTCTTTGGAATAACACATTAAGAGACGAATTAGATAAAGATAAAATTAATGGTGATTATGATCATATGCGTCAATTTAAATTTAATCACAAAGATATAAAAGCGTTTGGAATATTGGGTGTTTCTGTAGGTTTAAAATGGAAAAAAATACAAGATAAGTTCAAACTACTTGTTAAAAAATTTCACCCCGATATAAATGCAGGAAATAAAAAGTATGAAGAAAAGTTAAAACTAATTACATTAGCTTACACTCAACTTAAAAACACATATAGAGAAAAAATTGACACCAAATCTTAACATACAGCCTGATATTAAAGTTTCTCTTAAACAAACTTTTGGTATCGACTCTGAAATGGAAGTAGATGCATTTTCAAAAAAAAATGAATACGTTCCTGAGATAGATAAAAGTTATAAATTCGATAGAGATACAACTTTAGCAATAATTTCTGGTTTTGCTTTCAATAAAAGAGTTCTTGTTCAAGGATACCATGGTACTGGTAAATCTACTCATATAGAACAAATTGCTGCTAGGCTCAATTGGCCATGCATACGTGTAAACTTGGATAGCCACGTAAGTAGAATAGACCTAATTGGAAAGGATGCAATTGTTCTAAAAGAAGGAAAACAAGTCACACAATTTAATGAAGGTATCTTACCTTGGTCTATACAAAATCCTGTAGCTCTTGTTTTTGACGAATATGACGCTGGAAGACCTGATGTGATGTTTGTAATTCAAAGAGTTCTTGAAGCAGAGGGTAACTTTACTTTACTTGATAAAAATAAAGTTATTAAGCAAAATAAATATTTTAGATTATTTGCAACATCCAATACAGTTGGTCTTGGTGACACCACAGGTCTTTATCATGGTACCCAGCAAATAAACCAGGGACAAATGGATAGATGGAATATTGTGACAACACTAAATTATCTAGGCCTTGAAAGAGAGCTAGATATAGTTTTAGCAAAAAATAAAAATTTAAATAATGCTAAAGGTAAAGAAAAAGTTGCAAACATGATAAAAGTAGCTTCTTTAACAAGAAAAGGGTTTATTGCAGGCGACATCTCAACAGTAATGAGTCCAAGAACTGTTATGCATTGGGCAGAAAATTCAGAGATTTTTAAAGACACTGGATATGCTTTTAGAGTAACTTTTTTAAATAAATGTGATGATATTGAAAAAAATACTATCGCAGAATATTATCAAAGGTGTTTTGGTGAGGAATTACCAGAGTCTTTGATAAATATTCAAATCTAAATGAGTAGCAAAGATATTAGTTTAAAAGAAAAATTCAGAATTGCTTTGACATCGACAGCAAAAGTAATTTCTGATGATTTTACTTTAAACAACAAATCTTCTGAAAATAAAAAAACTAAGAGCTCAGAAATTTTAGAAATTAATGATCTCACAAATCCAAGTGATTTTATTAAACTGCGTGCTGAAACAGACTCTGCAGCTTTAAAAAATAAATTTTCTAACAACATAATCTATAGAAAAAATTTACCCACTAATAATTCCTCACGATCTCTTTATAGTATTGCTGAAAAAATTAGATATGAGTCCTTAGGTGGAAAAATGCTTAAAGGAATAGAGAAAAATTTTACTGAAAATTACACTCAAATAATCAAACGTAAAAGAAAAGAACAATTGAAAACTAAAGAAGATGTTCCTGTAGCTGAAGCATTTGAATTGTACATGCTAAAAAATTTTCACCAAATTAAATTAAATCCTCTGACTTCAAAAATGTTAAATTTTTGGGAAAAAGACTTTGAAAAATCAATAGATAAACACAAAAAATTTTTACAAGAAAATTTAGAAGATCAAAACAATTACAGTTCTAGATTTTCAGAAATTTTAAATGAAATGGATATCTTTCAAAGTGAACAAGAAAATGAAAGAAAAGAAGAAAATCAAGATCAGGGGCAAGATAATCCTTCAAATGATGATCAAGATAAAGAAACTGAGGATAATAAAGATGAAAATAATGACCAAGAGACTCAAGCTTCTTTAGATGCTGATTATAATGTTGATGAATTCAATCTAGATGAACAGCTTTCTGATAGCGAAGCAGATGAGCAAAGCTCAGAGCAAATTATTCAAAAAAATATTGATAATATTAATCTTGATTATAAAATTTTTACTTCTCAGTATGATGAGATTACAAAAGCTGAAAATTTAGAAAATGCTGATGAAGCAACAAAACTTAGAAGGTCTTTAGATCAACAATTAGTTGGATTTCAAGATGTCATAACTAAACTTGCAAACAAACTTCAAAGACAATTGCTAGCTAAACAAAATAGAGCATGGGAATTTGATCTAGAAGAAGGTTTGCTTGATAGTTCAAAATTACCAAGAATTATAATGGACCCCTACAATTCTCTTTCATTTAAAAAAGAAAAAGATTTAGATTTTAAAGATACAATAGTAACTTTACTGATTGATAATTCTGGATCTATGAGGGGAAGACCTATCACCATTGCAGCAATTTGTGCAGATATATTATCCAGAACTCTTGAAAGATGTTCTGTTAAAGTTGAGATTTTAGGTTTTACAACTAAAAACTGGAAAGGTGGCCAAAGTAGAGAGTTGTGGAATAAAAATTCTAAACCTAAGACTCCAGGAAGATTAAATGATTTAAGACACATCATATACAAAGGCGCTGATACTCATTGGCGTCAAGCTAAAAATAATTTGGGTCTTATGCTTAAAGAGGGTTTACTTAAAGAAAATATTGATGGGGAAGCTATTTCGTGGGCCTACAATAGAATAAAAAAAAGAAAAGAAGAAAGAAAAATAATGATGGTAATTTCTGATGGTGCACCAGTAGACGACTCTACTCTTTCAGTAAACTCAGGTGACTTCTTAGAAAAACATTTAAAGAAAATGGTAAAATTCATAGAAAACAAAACTGAAATTGAAGTTTTAGCAATTGGTATTGGTCATGATGTTTCAAGATATTATGATAAGGCAATAAAAATAACAGATGTAAATGAATTAGGAGATGTAATGATATCTCAATTAAGCTCTTTGTTTGAAACTAAAAAAAAATTTCATTAAATATTAAATAGATCTTTATTATTCCATTTAATAATAACTTCTGCTCCACTTCTTGTTTTGGAGTTTCTACAATTGATTGAGGCAAAATTTTTTTCTAAAAGAGTTTTACCTATGAACAGTCCAAGACCTAAACCTGATTTTGATTTATCCTTGGTGTCATTTGATTTCAAATAAGGTTCACCAATTTTTGACAAAACATTTCTTGGATATCCATCTCCATCATCTTCAATGGTAATTTGGGTTATTTCACTATCACTTATAAGGCTAATATAGATTGTATTTTTAGCAAATTTATTTGCATTACCTATAAAATTTCTTAAACCATAAACAATTTCTATTGATTTTGTTATCTTTTTTATATTTGAAAATTGATCATAATTAAAAATAAAACTTTTTTTACTTATTTCTTTAAATGACGAAATGATTTCACTTAAGTAATCTCTCATTGTAAGATCATTATCAATAAAATCATCCTCTTCCACTGGATTTAAGCTTAAACGTTTTAAAATTTCATTACATCTCTCTACTTGGCTTGATAGTAACGCTATATCTTTCTCAATATCTTTTTGTCCTTTAAATTGTTTGTCAAGATCATGGGCAATTATTTTAATTGTAGACAAAGGTGTTCCAAGAGAATGAGCAGCAGCAGCAGCCTGACCACCTAAAGATAATAATTCATGTTCTTTTGCCATCACTTCTTCCATTTTTGTCAAAGCTTCTTTTCTTAACTTAGATTCTATTCCAAATGTCATAGTAAAATAATTTAAAAAAAATAAAGCTATTACTAAAGAAACTGGAATAGAATAATGGTAATATGGACTTATGTGAAAATGATCACTTATAGGACTAGGTAAAACTTCTGAATAAAATGTAAGAATAATAATTACAATTGTAGTTAAAAATACAAGCAAAGAGTTAGTTTTTAAACTCAAGTTTGGTGCTGAAAAAACACTTGGAATAAGCAAAAAGATAGCAAAAGGATTATTAACACCTCCTGTTAAATAAAGCAAAATTCCTAACTGAAATATGTCTCCTATTAAAAAAAAAAATGCTGATCTATCTGATAATTGAGTTTTTTTATAAATAAAGGTTAAATATAAATTACTTAATATACCCACAAAAACAATTAAGTTTGCAGATAAAAAATCAAAATTAAAGTTTAAGAAAAAATAGACAAAATTAATTGTAATTAATTGTCCAGCTATAGCTATCCATCTTAGACTTATATATGTAGATTTTTTAAAAAAATGATGCTTTGAAGTTTCAAAAAACTTCATTATTAAATATCAAGATTCTGAACATTTATCGCATTAGATATTATAAAATCTTTTCGTAATGCAACATCATTACCCATTAAAGTATGAATTAAGCTTTGATCTTTTTTAAGATCTTTAGAATATTGAACTTGAAGTAAATTACGTGTTTCAGGATCAAGGGTTGTGCTCCATAATTCCTCTGGATTCATTTCACCTAAACCCTTAAATCTTTGAATATTCATTTTAGATTTTTCTAAATCTAATTCTTTTAAAAACTCTTTAGAGCTTTTTTTGATTTTCTTTAAATCTTTGTTATTGCTTACTATGTAATCCTCCAACTCTTTTTCATCTTTAATATAAATACCCTTAGATCCTTTATTGATTTTAAATAATGGTGGCTGAGCTAAATAAACATGGCCATTTTCAATTAATTTATTAAATGGCTTGTTATTAAAAAAAGTCAATAACAATGCTCTAATATGAGATCCATCAACATCAGCATCAGTCATTATTATAATTTTTCCATATCTTAAATCTTTTAAATCGATTTCTTGTACTTTTGGATCTAAACCAAGGGCGTTAATTAAAGTAACTATTTCATTAGAAGAAATCATTTTTGATAAAGCTTTTGTTCTTTGTTGTTCTGAACCATCTCCATTACCATTCTTTTTGACTGTTAAATCTTCAACATAAGTATTTAAAATTTTACCTCTTAAAGGTAAAACAGCTTGATTAGCTCTATTTCTTCCTTGTTTAGCTGAACCACCCGCTGAATCTCCCTCTACAATAAACAATTCTGTGCCTTCTTGCTTTCCAATTTGGCAATCTGCTAATTTTCCAGGAAGGCCACTCAATTCTAGAGCACCTTTTCGTCTTACATTTTCTCTTGCTTTTCTTGCAACATCTCTTGCCATGGCTGCCTGAATAACTTTAGCTAAAATTATTTTTGCAATAGTTGGATTTTGATCAAACCAGATAGAAAGTTTTTCATTCACAACTGTCTCAACTATCATTCTTACTTCTGATGAAACTAATTTATCTTTTGTTTGTGATGAAAATTTTGGATCTGGTATTTTGGTAGATAATACACATGTTAAACCTTCTTTAATATCGTCCCCAGAAATTGCCAATTTATTTTTCTTAAGAAGGTTATTTTCATTTGCATATTTGTTTATAACTCTCGTTAAAGCACTTCTAAAACCTAACAAATGGGTTCCTCCATCTTTTTGGCATATATTGTTAGTATATGGAAAAATATCTTCAGTGTAGCTTGCATTCCATTTTAAAGAACACTCTAGCTCTATATTATTTTTTTTACCTTCTATATAAATTGGTTTTTTGAATAAATCATTTCCATTTTTATTTTGTAGTTTTTCTCTTTTTTCATCTAAAAAATCTACAAATTCAAGAACTCCTCCTTCAAACTTAAATTCTGTTACTTTTTCTTTTTTTTGACTAGCATCAGTAAAAATAATTTTAATTCCTTTATTTAAGAATGCTAATTCTCTCATTCTTTTAATTAAGATATTTGCACTAAATTTTATTGAAGAAAATATTTCCTTTGATGGTAAAAAAGTTATTTGTGTTCCTGTATGTTTAGATTTTCCTGTAACTTTTAACGGAGATTTAGCTTCTCCGTCTTTAAATTCAATGAAATGTTTTTTTCCATCTCTATTGATCTCTAATTGTAGTTGTTCTGACAATGCATTTACAACTGAAACACCAACCCCATGTAATCCACCAGAAACTTTATAAGAGTCATGATCAAATTTACCTCCAGCATGAAGTTGAGTCATTATCACTTCAGCTGCAGATTTTTTTTCACTTTTATGAATATCAACGGGAATCCCTCTACCATCATCATTAACAGTTATAGTTCCATCAGGATTAATTTTTACATTAATATTTTTGCAGTGCCCTGCTAAAGCTTCATCAATAGAGTTATCAACAACTTCATAAACCATATGGTGTAAACCAGTGCCATCATCTGTGTCACCAATATACATTCCTGGTCTTTTTCTAACTGCCTCAAGACCTTTTAAAACTTTAATTGAGTCTGCTTGATATGTATTTTTATTTGTCATTTTTTTATGTTTAGGAAAAAATGATTATAACATTTTTTTAAAAAAATGCTTATTTATCTTCATAAAAATAACTTTGAAGTGCCTAATTAGGCTTTAATAATAAGGTAAATTTAATGGCGGAGAGAATGGGATTCGAACCCATGAAAGGATTGCTCCTTTACACGCTTTCCAAGCGTGCGCCTTCAACCACTCGGCCACCTCTCCATTTAAAGTTTTTATTTTTTTTTAATTGCCAGATTATTTTGAAAAAAAACTATTTGTAAATCTTTAGAGTATAATTCTAAAAATTTTTCGATACCTGCATATGATTGAATTTTTCGATTTTTTTCGTATTGTAAAAAATCATCAAAAAAAATGAGTCCTCCTTTTTTTAAAATTTTAAATGCCTCTATTGCGTCGGATAGTATATCTTCTCCATTATGAGAACCATCTATATAAATAAAATCAAAATTTATCTCTTTTCTAAAAAGCTTTCTCATTGAGATAACTGAGTCATCTTTTATTTTTGAAAAATTAAATTTAGATAAATTTTCATCAAAGGCATTTTCGACTTTATTAAAATCATCTGTAAGTGATTTACTATTTTTATTTGGTTCACCCCATATATCCAAAAAATAAGCATTTACAAATTTGAATTCTGACAATACATAAAAAGATGAAAGACCCTCATAACATCCTACTTCTAAATAATTAAATTTTTCATTTCTATCTTTTGGTAAAAAATAATTAAAAATCTCAAAATTGTTTAAAAACCATTTATTTGAAAACTTTTTATTTGAGATTTTATCAATAAAATCTATTTTTTCTTTTGAGTATCTAACTTTGCACTTTTTTTTTAATAATTTAGATTTATAGTAATAAAAAAAGTACTTTAATTTTAATAATAACATATCTAATATTATATTGAATTTCTCAAAAAAATAAAATGATACTTGTAACCGGATGTACAGGATATTTAGGATTTCATATATGTGAACATCTTAAAACTAAAAAAATCCCTTTCTTTGGAATTGATAATTTTTCAAGATCTAGTGAAAAAAATATAATAGATAAAAAAAAATTTTTAAAAATCGATATTTCATCTAAAGAATTACCCAAACTATTAAAACAAAAAAAAATAACTACAATTATTCATGCTGCTGCTTATTCTTTTCCACCAGAGTCTGAAGATAACAAAAAAAAATATTATAAAAATAATATATTAAAAACAAAGATGTTTATTGATTATTGTCATAAAATTAATATTAAAAAATTTATTTTTTTTTCAAGTTCAAATGTTTATAACTTTAATACTAATAAAATTAATTCTGTAAAAGAGAGTCAAAAACTATTTCCAAAAAATTATTATGGACAAACCAAGCTTATTATAGAACGGTATTTAAATAAAAAATTTGAGACTTGTTGTATACTGAGATTATTTAATATTGCTGGTTATATTAATAATAGTCATTTTTATGAATTCAAAAATAAACACAGAAGAATTCTTCCAGTTATAAATGAAGCATTTAGAAAAAAATTAACTTTTAAAATCAATTTAATCGAATCAAAAGGGAAGCCTGTTTTCCCTGCTAGAGATTTTGTTCATATAAAAGATTTTCTAAAAATTATTTTGATACTTTTAAGAAAACAAACTGCAAATAATTTAATTCTAAATGTTGGTAACAATAAATTAATATATCTAAATGAAATAATTAATGTTTTTGAAAAAAAATTAAAAAAAAAAATTAATTTTAAAAAGGTTATTTCTAGTAAAGGAAATTTAAATTACACTTTGTGCAACAATACTAAAATCAAAAGAAAATTTAATTTTAAATTTAAATTTGACCTTAGTGAAATAGTAAAAAGTTGTATTAATAAGAAAATTATATAATCCAATTTTCAAATAATTCTCTATTATCAATTATATATTCTGGAAAATGATCTCTGGTAAATTCAATTTTAGAAAGTGTAATATCTCTTCCAAACAAATCTTTATTTGACTTCACTCTATCTTTAATTACTTCTAAACTATTATTTTCTTCTGTATCAAGTTCTGCATGAGTCCATGCTTTAATTTTTTTTTGTATCTCTTTTTCAGTCATTAAATATGAAAAATGCCAACCACCCCCTTCAAAGATCTTAATTCTTTTAAATTTATCAAATCTAAAAAAACTATATTTAAGATTTCTTTTATCAATTGATCTTAACCAACTAAATGACTTCAAATTTTGGAATTTAACAACTCTACTACCTTGCCAAGTTTTTTTATACTGATCTGACATAAGATTAAGCTTATAATAAAAACAATATTGATTACAAATAACAACATTATTTTTAATATTGGCTAATTCTTTTATTATTTTTGGATTTATTATTTCATCTGCATCTGAATAAATTACCAAATCATTTTTGCTTGCATTTTTAAGTCCTTTTTGTAAAAAATTTCTCTGATAATCCTGTCTCTCCCAAACTCCCAAATGATTGGGGAATTTTTCTATTTTTAAATAAATAATTTTTTCTTCAAAATTTTTAAATTTTTCAATATCAAATAAATAACCTTTAATATTTCCTCTATGATCATAATATGATTCACATATCACAAAATAATCAACATACTTATTCAGAATGTTCAGTCTAATCTCTGTAAGCAAGCTCTCATTAAAAAATATAAAACAATCGTAAATTTTCATTTATTTTTCTTTACTAATTTTTAAAACACCAATAAATGCCTCTTGAGGTATCTCAACTCGCCCAAATTGTTTTGATCTTGCCTTTCCCTTCTTTTGTTTTTCAAGAAGTTTTCTTTTTCTATCTGTTGCTCCACCACCATGAATTTTTGTTAAAACATCTTTTTTAAATCCTTTAATAGTCTCTCTAGCAATAATCTTGCCTCCTATTGCCGCCTGGACAGGTATCATAAAATTATGTCGTGGTATCAAATCTTTTAATTTTTCACAAACTTCTCTTCCTGTTCTTTGAGCAAAATCTTTATGTATCATCATTGCTAATGCATCAACAGGTTCCGCATTTACCAGTATTCCAAGTTTTACCAAATCTCCCTCTCTATGTTCTATAATTTCATAATCAAAACTAGCATAACCACTTGTCATTGATTTTAATCTATCATTAAAATCAAAAACAACTTCGTTTAAGGGTAATTCATAATTCACTACAGCTCTATTTCCTGAATAACTTAAATTAGTTTGTATGCCTCTTTTATCCTGGCACATCTTCATTATTGACCCTAAATACTCATCAGGTGTAATTATTGTTGCTTTTATCCAAGGTTCTTCTATGAGTTTTGTGAGTGTGGGGTCTGGCAAGCTTGATGGATTATGTAAATCAATGACGTCCCCATTATTCATATAAACTTTATAAACAACACCAGGTGTTGTTGTTAACAAGTTTACATCAAATTCTCTTTCTAATCTTTCTGTCACTATCTCTAAGTGCAGCAATCCTAAAAACCCACATCTAAATCCTAATCCCAAGGCTGAAGAAGACTCAGGTTCAAATGAAAAACTTGCATCGTTTAGTTGTAGTTTAGCTAAACCATCTTTTAGTTTTTGATACTCAGAACTGTCTACTGGAAATAATCCACAAAACACCACAGGTTTACTTGGTTTAAACCCAGGCAACGCCTTTTTTAAAGGTTTGGCTGCATCACATATTGTGTCACCCACTTTTGTTTCAGATAAGACTTTTATCCCAGTTGTTATAAAACCTATTTCTCCAGCGTTTAACTCATTGATATCTGTGGCTTTTGGAGTGAATACACCAACTTTTTCAATAATATATTCTTGATTAGTAGACATCATTTTAATTTTCATATTTTTTGAAATTTTGCCGTCAATAACTCTTACTAAAATAACAACTCCTAAATATGTGTCATACCAACTATCAACTAATAAACATTTTAAATCACTTGAGTTATTACCCTTGGGACCAGGTAGTGCTGTAATGATTTGTTCCAAAATATCCTCTATACCCTCACCTGTTTTTCCTGAACAAGGAATTGCATTTTCTGTATCAATACCTATTACTTCTTCAATTTGTTTTTTTGTTCTATCTAAATCTGACGCTGGAAGATCAACTTTGTTTAAAACTGGTACTATTTCATGATCAATATCCAGAGCCTGATAAACGTTTGCAAGAGTTTGAGCTTCTACTCCTTGAGTGCTATCAACAATTAAAATTGATCCTTCACAAGCATAAAGAGATCTACTTACCTCATAACTAAAATCTACATGACCCGGGGTATCAATAATGTTTAAAATGTAATCTTTACCATCTTTTGCTTTATAATTAAGTTTTACCGTCTGAGCCTTGATTGTAATTCCTCTTTCACGCTCAATATCCATTGAGTCTAAAACTTGAGCTTTCATTTCTCTTTCTGTAAGTCCGCCACAACTGTGAATTATTCTATCTGCTATTGTAGATTTACCATGATCGATATGAGCAATAATCGCAAAATTTCTAATATTATCGATATTACTCATTTGCTTTAAGAACGTATCTTGGCACCAGTTTTGTTTTCAACTGTTTTAATTATTGATTTATTAATATTTTCTAAATCATTATCATTCAATGTTTTTTCAAATGATTGTATAGTTACGCTAATTGCTATTGATTTTTGATTTTCTGGAATATTTTCACCCTCATAGACATCAAAAACTTTAATATTACTGATTAGTTTTTGATCCACACTTGAGACAGCATTAATTAAATCTTGAGATTTAACATCTTTATTAACTATAAACGCAAAGTCTCTTTCAGATTTTTGATAATCTGAGACTTTAAATTTAGTTTTTTGATCTTTTAATGTTTTTTTTGGTAATTTTAAATTATCTAGAAAAATTTCAAAACCCACCAAAGACTCTGTTTTAATATCTATTTTTTTTATAATATTTGGATGAATCTCCCCAAAATAAGCAGCTATTTGATCTTTACCTCTATTTAAAAATAATCTTCCTGACTTACCTGGATGATAATAATTTGGTGTTTCGCTATCTATAAAAAATTTATCAGAATTATATCCTGCTTCAACCAAAGTTTGAACTACATCTCTTTTAACATCAAATACATCAACATTTCTATCTTTTTCAATCCACGATAATCTTGATCTTTTACCTGCTGACAAACCACAAACTACTGTGTTTTGTTCACCGGGATTTGAACCAGTAAAAATTGGCCCTATTTCAAATATTGATAAATCTTTAAAGCCTCTGTCTAAATTTTTATTCATATACATAATTAAATTTGAAAATATTGAGTTTCTTAAAACTCCCAACTCTGAACTTATGGGATTTACAATTTTAATTTCTTTATTCTTATCTTTAAAATGATCATTGTAATTTGAGTCAGTAAATGACCATGTAATTGCCTCTACATAACCTTTAGAAGCAATTGCTCTTTGTAAAAAATGAAATAACTTTTGCAACTGAGTTAGAGTAGATTTAGCTCTTTCTTTAATTGGATCTATAATTTTTATTTTATCATAACCAGTTATTCTTACTAACTCTTCAACAATATCTATTTCCTGTGAAATATCTGGTCTCCATGTTGGAATAGTTAATTTTAAATATTTTTTTTCTTTTTTAATTTTGAAACCAAGGTCTTCTAGGATTTTAAATATCTCCTTAATTGAAATTTTAAATCCAGTTATTTTTTCAAATAAATTAGTGTCAAATTTAATAGTTTTAATTTTACCTGTTTCAATTCTTTGAATGTCAATTTTACTAATTTCTCCACCACAAATCTCTTTAATTAATAATGCTGCTTTATTTAATCCATTTTCAATAGATGAAGGATCAATTCCTCTTTCAAACCTAAACTTTGCATCTGTATCAAGGTTTAGTTTTTTTGATGTGCTTCTAATAGATCTCGGTTCAAAATACGCTGACTCTAATAAAATATTTTTAGTATTAAATTCTGTACCAGATCTTGTGCCTCCAATAATTCCACCTAATCCCAATACACTATTACTGTCACTAATTACACACATCTCATCATCTAATTTGTAACTTTTATTATCTAGCGCTATGAATTCTTCTCCAAATTTTGAGTTTCGAACTACAATTCCTTTTTCAATTTTATCAGCATCATATGCGTGTAACGGACGATTAATATCAAGCATTACATAATTAGTAATATCAACTATTGCTGAAATTGGTTTTTGCCCAATGGAAACTAATTTATCTTTTAGCCACTTAGGACTTTCAGTATTTTTTACATTAGTAATTAAACAACTACCAAATGCACTACATCCTTGATTGTTTTCTTTATTAATTTTTACTTTTACAGTTTGCTTGGTGTTTGATTTAATTTTTTTTTCTTTTAAATTTTTTAATTTACCAAAACCTGAAGCAGCAAGGTCTCTAGCTATTCCCCTAACACCAAGACAATCTGGTCTATTAGGAGTAATTGACAGATCTATAAGATTAGAGTCTGATTTTGAAAAATAACTTTTTCCAATACTCTTTTCATATTTTTTTGAAGATAATTCTGTTATTCCATCGCTTTCATCAGATAAATTCAATTCAGATTCGGAACAAAGCATTCCATAAGAAGTAACATCTCTAATCTTAGCCACCACTAATTTGACTTTACTCTTTGGAATAATAGCTCCAGGAGGAGCATATATTGTTATCAATCCCTCTCTTGCATTAGGCGCACCACATACAACTTTTTTAATTTCTTTCTCTCCCACATCAACATCGCAAATTTTAAGTCGATCTGCATTTGGATGTTTTTCTGTCTTTAAAATTTTTGCTACTTTGAATAAATCAAGACCAGCAGATAAGTTTTCTACGCTTTCAACCTCAAGCCCAATATCTGTTAACTGTTCTAAAAGCTTGTCTTCTTTTAATTTTGTATCTAAATGATCTTTTAACCAATCAAATGTAATTTTCATCGACTCAAGCCTCTATAATTTGTTGGTACATCCAGAGGATCAAAACCAAAATGATTTAACCATCTATAATCACAATCAAAGAAAGCTCTTAGATCATTAATGCCATACTTAAGCATCGCCAATCTATCAATCCCAATTCCAAATGCATATCCTTGATACTTTGATGGATCAACTTTTACATTTTTCAAAACATTAGGATGAACCATTCCACACCCTAAAATTTCAAGCCATTGATCACCTTCACCTATAACTATTTTTCCATCTTTAATTTCATAACCAATATCTACTTCTGCTGAAGGTTCAGTAAATGGAAAGTGACTTGGTCTAAATCTCATTTTTATTTTTTCAACTTCAAAAAACTCTTTAATCAAATAATTTAAACAACCTTTTAAGTGACCCATGTTTATGTCTTTATCTATGTGTAAACCTTCAACTTGATGAAACATCGGTGCATGTGTTTGGTCACTATCAGACCTGTAAGTTCTTCCAGGTGCAATAATCTTAAATGGAGGTTTGTCTTTTAACATTGTTCTAATTTGAACTGGTGATGTATGGGTTCTTAATAAAGTTTCTTTATTCTCATCAAGATAAAATGTGTCATGCATATCTCTCGCCGGATGATTGTCAGGAGTATTTAAAGCTGTAAAGTTATTATATTCATTTTCAATATCAGGGCCTTCTTCAACACTAAAACCTATTTCAGAAAAGATTGATGAAATTTCATCTATAGTTTGTGAAACAGGATGAATTTTACCTTTAATAAAAGGTCGCTCTGGAAGGGTTACATCAATTTTTTCTTTTTCTAATTTTTCATTAATCTTTTTAGATTCAATTTCATCAATTTTATTGGTTATTAGATTTTGTAACTCATCCTTAATTTGATTAAGATCTGATGCAAATTTTTTTCTATCAGACTCTGGTATAGATCCAATATTTTTGAATTGAGAAGAAATTAAACCATTTTTTCCAAATAACTCTGTCTTAATTTGATTAATTGCTTCTAAACTTAAATTGTTATTAAGTTTAGCCAAATAGTCATTTTTAATATTTTTTATGTCTGACATATTGGTAGATTATTTCCTTAAGAAATAAAAACAATAGCGAAGATTAATTTAAAGCTGATTGAGCTTTTTGTACAATTGTTTTAAATGCTTCTGGGCTATCATAAGCAATTTCAGCAAGAATTTTTCTATCAATTACAATGCCACATTTACCAAGGCCATTAATGAATTTAGAATAAGTCATACCTTCAGCTCTAACACCAGCGTTGATTCTTTGTATCCACAAGGATTTGAAATCTCTTTTCTTATTTCTTCTATCTCTGTAAGCATATTGCATAGCTTTTTCCATAGCTTGCTTTGCTACTCTAATGGTATTTTTTCTTCTGCCCCATTGACCTTTAACAGCTTTTAAAACTTTTTTATGTTTTGCTTTGCTTGTAACACCTCTCTTAACTCTTGCCATTATTAACCTCTTAAACTGTAGGGCATAAACGATTTAACAATTTTTCCATCTTGCTTGGACATTGTCGTTGTACCTCTTAATTTTCTTATTTGAGAATTCGTTCTTTTAATCATGCCATGCCTTTTACCAGCTTGGGCAGTTATTACTTTCCCTTTTGCAGATATTTTAAATCTTTTTTTTGCAGAGCTTTTAGTTTTTAATTTTGGCATAATTCTGCGGTCTTATACAAAGATTGATATAAATTTACAACCTCTATTAAGGCCTATAAAGGCTGAATTACCATAATCATTTGCTTGCCATCAAATTTAGGGTGCAATTCTACCTTGCCAATATCCTTCATATCTTCCTTGATCTTATCCATTAGCTCTTTTCCTAAATGAGAATGTTGTAATTCTCGACCTTTAAATCTAACTGTGAACTTAACTTTATCACCTTTTGCTATAAATTTTTTTGCATTTTTTACTTTAAAATCATAGTCATGAGTTTCTGTCACTGGTCTCATCTTAATTTCTTTTAAAAGAACAATTTTTTGTTTTTTCTTAGCGATATTGGCTTTCTTTTGAGCGTCATATTTGAATTTTCCCATATCCATTATTTTACATACAGGTGGATTTGCGTTAGCTGCTATTTCAATTAAATCTAATCCTTGATTTTTTGCCATAGATATAGCTTCATTAGTATTCATTACACCAAGATTGTCACCATCACTTGCTATAACCTGTACATCGGGAGATGAAATTCTATTATTAGATCGTGGGCCTCGATCTTTAGTTCTTCTTTGAAAGTAATTTTGTTTAAAATCTGCCACTTAGTTTGATGATGCTTTATTCAAAGCGGAAAAGGTTTTTAAGAATAAATTTAAATCCATATTTTCTTGTTTGTTCGTGTTTAATCTTCTAATCGTTACCGAGTTAGAGTCAACTTCTTTTTTTCCACAAATAAGTAAAAGAGGTACTTTTGCTAATGAATGATCTCTAATTTTATAATTTAGATTATGTTTTTTTAAATCAACATTAGAACTTATACCAGCCTGTTTAATTTTTTTAGAAACCTCTATTGCATACTCATCAAACTCTTCAGATATAGGAATAACAACAGTTTGTAATGGAGAAATCCAAAACGGAAACTTACCAGCATAATGTTCTATTAATATTCCAATGAATCTTTCTAGAGAGCCAAATAATGCTCTATGAAGCATAACAGGAACTTTTTTTGTACCATCATTATCAACGTAAGAAGCATCTAGTCTACCTGGCAAGTTAAGGTCAACCTGTAAAGTTCCACATTGCCAATCTCTTCCTATGGCATCTCTTAATACAAATTCAATTTTGGGACCATAAAAAGCTCCCTCTCCTTTATTGATACTGTATTCAAGTTTAGATGCTTTAACAGCTTCTAGTAATGAGGCTTCTGCTTTATCCCAAACTTCATCATCTCCAACTCTTACATCTGGTCTATCAGCATATTTTAATATTACATTTTCAAAACCAAGATCTTTATAAATATCTAAAATTAAATTAGTCACATTGAGACATTCGCTTGTTATCTGATCTTCTGAACAAAAAATATGAGCATCATCTTGCGTAAAAGCTCTTACTCTTAAGAGGCCATGTAATGCACCGGATGGTTCATATCTATGTACTTTACCAAACTCAGTTATTCTCAATGGAAGATCACGATAACTTTTTAACCCTTGGTTAAAAACCTGAATATGTCCTGGGCAATTCATAGGTTTAATTGCAAATACTTTTTCATCTGGTGTTTCTGACGTATACATGTTTTCTCCATATTTTTCCCAATGACCAGATTTTTCCCACAACAATCTATCTAATACTTCAGGTGTATTGACCTCTTTATATCCAGCAGCATCTTGCCTGCTTCTCATATAATTGATTAATTTTTGAAAAAGAGCCCATCCTTTTTCATGCCAAAATACTGAACCTGGACTTTCTTCCCTAAAGTGAAACAAGTCCATTTCTTTTCCTAATTTTCTATGGTCTCTTTTTTCTGCTTCCTCAATTCTTTTTAAATATTCATCCAAATCTTTTTGAGTTGCCCAACTCGTACCATATATTCTTTGTAACATTTCATTATTAGAGTCACCTCTCCAATAAGCTCCTGAAACTTTGGTTAATTTAAAAAATTTTCCAATTTTACCTGTCGAAGAAAGATGTGGTCCTCTACAAAGATCGTGCCAATCACCATGAAAATAAATAGATACATCCTCGTTTTTAGGTATTGATTCAATTAATTCTGCTTTATAGGTTTCACCCCTTTCTTTAAAATGTGAAATTGCTTTATCTCTCCCCCAAACTTCTCTTTTTGTAATCTCATTTCTATCAACAATATCTTTCATTTTTTTTTCAATTTTTATTAGATCATCTTCAGTAAAAGGTTCTTTTCTTGCAAAATCATAATAAAAACCATTTTCAATAACTGGGCCAATAGTTACTTGTGTTCCGGGAAATAATTCTTGTACAGCCATTGCTAGAATATGTGCAGTATCATGTCTTATGGTTTCCAAACCCTCGGGGTTTTTTGATGTGAATATTTTAAGAGAACAATCTTTTTCAATTAAAAAATCTAAATCTTTTAAATCACCATCAACACTTATGACCATGGCCTGTTTAGCGAGTGATTTGCTAATTTTTTCAGCTACATCTAGACCTGTAACTTTGTCTGGAAAATTTAGATTATTTCCATCTGGTAGTGTAATTATGGGCATTTAATTTATTAGTCTTTTATACTCTGAATAAGTAGAAAAGCACATTTTTTCAACATTAAACTTTTGTATTATATTTTTTCTTCCTTCAATTCCAATCGATTTTAATGATGTTTCATCCATTGTAAGTACTTTTAAAATTTTTTGACTTAATGATCTTGCACTACCAGAGTCAAATAAAAAGCCAGTTTTTTCATCAACTATAGTTTCATTAGATCCCCCAATATTACTAGCTATTATTGGTTTTTTCATTGATTGTGCTTCCACAGAAACTCTTCCAAAAGCTTCTGGTTCTATTGAAGCTGAAACTACTATATCGGAAACTTTATATGCTAGAGCCATATCTTTACAATGATCAATAAATCTTATCTGGCTTGTCATCCTGTATTGTTCAGAAAGTCTAATTAGTTTTTTTTTATATAATTCTCTACCCTGATCACTACCAAGAATAACAGCATAAAAAGCCTCATATCCAAGTTGTAGATTTACTAAATTGACTGCTTCAATAAAAACTTCTTGGCCTTTCCAAGTTGTAAGTCTTCCAGGTAAAAGTAAAATTTTCTTATCTTTTTCTATACCCCATTTTTTTAATAATTTTTTTTCATCGCTTTCAATTTTTGTTGAAGAGTCAAAGTAATCAACATTTATACCTCTAAAAATTACCATAAGCTTTTTGCTGGCACTAAGATTTTTTGAGTAGTTCTCTTTAACATGAGAAAAAATAAAATTTGATCCAGCTATAATTAGATGAGATCTAACCATTACAGAATTATAAAATTTCTTAAGAATATTTTTAAAATTGTAAGTGCCATGAAACGTTGTGACAAATTTTCTACCTGTAATTTTTGTTGCTAATAAACATGACCATGCTGGAGCTCTACTCCTAGCATGAACAATCGAAATATTATTGAACAAAATAATTCCAACTAAGGCAATAAAATTTATTATAATTAAGAATGGATTTTTACTCTGAACAGGTAATCTAATAACTTTTACTTTTTGTTTATCAATAAATTTTAATAACTCTCCTCCACTAGTAACAATAAAAGACTCACAATTATTTTCTGGTAGATAGTGAGCAACATCATAGCAGCCTGTTTCTGCTCCACCGTATCCTAATTTAGGTATTACTTGTAAAACTTTCAAATTAGATGACATTTGATATGATTATATATTAATAGACAATACATATAAACGATTATGCATAATTTTAGATATCATCAAATTTCAAAAAATAAGAAAATAAGATATATTTACAGAGTATATAAAAATACCCCATTTATTGTTTTTTTACATGGTTTCATGTCTGATTTAGAGGGCAAAAAGCCAAATGTATTATTGAGGTTTGCAAAAAAAAATAAGATAAGTTTCTTGGCATTAGAATATTCTGGACATGGAAAGTCATCAGGAAATTTTATTAATGGAAATATTACTAAATGGAGCAATGAAACATCCACTCTTATTAAAAAATATGTAAAAAAAAATAATTTTACAATAATTGGATCTAGTATGGGAGCTTGGATAGCACTTAAACAATTTCAAAAATTTAAAAATCAAATTAACAGCTTTCTAGGAATTGGATCTGCCCCAGAATTTTTAGAAAATTTAATGTGGAAAAAATTTACAAAAAAAATGAAAGCTGAAATTATTAAAAAAGGCATATACCATTTAAAACATGGAAATTACGAATATCCTATTACACATCAATTAATTAAAGATGGAAGAAAGAATAAGGTTTTAAATAAAAAAATTGATTCTAAAATAAAAATTACTATGGTGCATGGTCAAAAAGATGAGGTTGTACCAGTGTCATATTCCAGAAAGGTTTTAAAAATTTTTAAAAATGCAAAAAAAAAACTACTAATAATTAAAGGTGGTGATCATAGTTTGTCAGAAAAAAAATGGCTTAAAAAAATACTACAAGAGCTTCAGTTGATTATCTAGCTTACTTCTCTAATTTTTGATTTAAGACTTATTTTATTTTCTAATTTATTTACCATCTCTTTAGGACACACTTGAACAAAATTATTTAATTCTTCATTAAATTTTTCTATTAATTTTTTTGATAAATTTGATCCAGTTTCGTTAAAATGTTCTGTAAGTAAGTTTTTAAGAAATTTTTTCCAATATTCGGTTTCAACATTTTGCCAAATCACAGACTCCTGATTAACTTTTTTTTCAAACTGTCCAGACTTGTCATAAATAAATGCCATACCACCAGTCATTCCAGCTGCAAAGTTGTCACCTACCTCTCCCAATACTACCACTGTACCACCAGTCATATACTCACATCCATTTGAATCACAGCCTTCTATCACTGTAGTAGCACCTGAATTTCTAACTGCAAACCTTTCACCTGCTTGTCCAGCTGCAAATAATTTTCCTGACGTTGCACCATATAAAACTGTATTACCTATTATTGTGTTTTCATTTGAGATTAGATTGCTTTCATCTGATAATTTAACTGAAATTGTTGCACCAGATAGTCCTTTGCCCACATAATCATTGGCGTCACCTTTAAGGACAAGTTTTAAACCTTTTGCAGAAAAGGCCCCAAACGATTGTCCAGCTGATCCTTTAAAATTTAAAACTAAAAAATTTTCATCAAGTTTTTCATATCCAAACTTTTTATAAAGATGATGAGAAATTCTTGTCCCAACAGCTCTATTGGTATTTTTAATATTATATTCTTTTTCTATTTTTTCTGAATTATCTAACGCTTTTTCTATTTCAGGCCAAATTTCTTGATCAAGTGTATCTGGGACATAATTAATTTCTTGATTTTCACAATATCTTTTATTATTCCCAGAATCTGCTTGAACAAAAAGAGGGTTTAAATCCAAATCATCTAAATTGGGAGAGGCTTTACTCACTTGTCTTAAGAGATCTGTTCTTCCAATTATTTCATTTAAAGACTTAAAACCTAGTTTTGCTAAAATTTCTCTCACTTCAGTTGCAATAAAAGTAAACAAATTGACAACTTTATCAGGTGTTCCTGTAAACTTTTCTCTAAGTTTTTCATCTTGTGTACATACGCCAACAGGACATGTATTCGAATGACATTGTCTAACCATGATACATCCCATTGCAACTAGCGCTGTAGTTGCCACACCATACTCTTCAGCACCCATCATCGCAGCAATAACTACATCTCTACCAGTTTTAATTCCACCATCTGTTCTTAAAGTAACTTTGTGTCTTAAATTATTTAAAGTTAAAACTTGATTAGCTTCTGTTAATCCCATTTCCCATGGAATACCAACATACTTAACACTTGTTTGAGGTGTTGCGCCAGTTCCACCATTATGACCTGAAATCAATATTATATCAGCTTTTGCCTTTGCTACTCCAGCAGCTATTGTTCCAACACCTGAAGAAGCTACAAGCTTAACACCAATTCTTGCCTTAGGATTAATCTGCTTTAAATCATATATAAGTTGCGCGAGATCCTCTATGGAATAAATATCGTGATGTGGTGGTGGAGAAATAAGAGTCACTCCTGGAGTTGAGTGTCTTAATTTTGCAATTTCATCTGTAACTTTAAATCCAGGTAACTGTCCACCTTCTCCTGGTTTTGCACCTTGGGCAATTTTAATTTCAATTTCATTGCAATTATTTAAATAATTTACTGTTACACCAAATCTTGCTGAGGCTATTTGCTTAACTCGAGAATTTGCGCTATCTCCATTATCTAATATCTTAAATCTACTTTCATCTTCTCCTCCTTCTCCACTGCAAGAAGCTCCTTTAATTCTATTCATTCCCGTAGCTAAAGTTTCATGGGCCTCTTTTGACAGTGCTCCATGGGACATACTCCCACTTCCAAATCTTTTAAGTATATTTTGAATTGGTTCAACTTCTGAAATTTCTATAGATCCTTTTAATTTTTTTTTTCTAAAATCTATTAAATCTCTTAAATTTATTGGAGGTAAATTATATATTCCTTCAGCATATCTTTTGTAAGCATCGTAAGAATTAGATCCCACTGCACTTTGTAATAAATGAATTAATTTACCTTGATATTGATGTGTTTCACCATTTTTACGGTATCTATAAATACCTCCTATTGGTAAAATTGTTTCTGAACTTTCAAATGCTTCGTTGTGAATAGATCTAATCTTTTTTTCTATACCAGTTAACCCAATTCCAGAAATTTTAGATACTACTCCAGGAAAATAATCTGCAACGATTGTTCTGCTTAAACCTACTGTTTCAAAATTACATCCACCTCTATAAGAACTTAAAACAGATATTCCCATTTTAGACATAATCTTTAATAAACCTGCGTTTACTGATTTGATATAACGAGCTACACACTCATCAAAACTAAATTGACCAAATAGTTTTTTTTCATACCTTTGATATAAGCTATCAAAAGCTAGATAAGGGTTAACTGTAGTTGCTCCAACACCAATTAAAGTAGCAAAAGAGTGGGTATCTAATGCTTCACCAGATTGTACATTAATAGAAACATATCCTCTTAATTTTTTTTCAATTAAAAAGGAGTTTATTGCACCAACACACAACAACATGGGAATTGGAAGTTTAGAATTTGATAGCTCCTTATCACTCAGGATTAATTGAGTAACGCCTTGTCTTACTGCAATTTCTGCATCTCTTTGAATTTTTTTTAATGACTCAAAAAGAGTTTGTTCTTTGGAAAAAGTACAATCGATTGTTAGAGAGTTTTTTCCAAAAAAATTAATAAATTTATTAAATTGAGAATTTGATAAAATTGGACTATTTAAAACATAGATGTTTTGCTTAGTTAAATTATCAAAATCTAAAATATTTCCTAGATTTCCAAATCTAGTCTTTAAACTCATAACTTTATTTTCTCTTAAAGAGTCAATTGGAGGATTTGTTACCTGGCTGAAGTTCTGTCTAAAGAAATGATACAAAGGTCTATATTTATCTGACAAAACAGCTAACGGGGTATCATCGCCCATAGAGCCTATTGCCTCCTTAGCATCTTCTGCCATGGGCTGCAAAATAAGCTCTAAATCCTCTAAACTTATTCCAAAAGTATACTGTCTTCTTCTTAAGTCATCTCCAGAAAAGGTATTTTTTTCTGCTGAAATTGTAATTTTGTCATCTAAATCAATAATCTGTGAATTAAAATGCTTATACTCTTTAGCTAAATAATCTTTAATTTTGCTATTAGTAAATACTTTTCCTTTCTCAATTCTAACACCAATGATTTCACCAGGACCAAGCCTTCCTTTTGTTATAATTTTTTTTTCATTAAGTTCAATCATGCCTGTTTCAGAACCAGCAAATAATAAATTATCTTTGGTGATTGCATATCTAAGTGGTCTTAATCCATTTCTATCATTAGCGGCAATAACCCACTCGTTATCTGTTCCAGCAATTGCAGCAGGACCATCCCAGGGCTCCATAGTACTATTTAAAAAATTAAATAATTGTTGATGATCTTTAGATAAAGTTTTATTTTTTTTTGACCATGCATCAGGTACCAGCATTAATTTAGCTAATGGAGCTGGCTGACCTGAAATATTTAATAATTCAAAAACGTTATCTAATGCAGCAGAGTCTGAAGCTCCTTGTTGTATTACAGGTTTTAAATTTTCTATATCATCAAAAAGAGGACTATTCATTTCCTGTTCATGAACTTTCATCCAGTTTTTGTTTCCACGATATGTGTTTATTTCTCCATTATGCGCAATTGCTCTAAATGGTTGTGCTAAATTCCAACTAGGTGCAGTATTTGTAGAAAATCTCTGATGAAAAATTGCGTACCTTGAAATAAATCTTTCATCTTTTAAATCTAAAAAGAAATCTGAAATAGCTTCAGCTAAAAACATTCCTTTATAAATAATTGATTTTGAACTTATTGAACAAATATAAAAATTATTTAAAGAAATTTGAAAAGCTTTATTTTCTATTTTCCTTCTTGTCTCATAAATTTTTCTTTCAAGCTCTTTATTAAGTAACTCTGGATTATTAGATCTAAAAAGAACCTGGATAATTTCAGGCATAGTTTGAAATGCTTTATCTCCTAAAACTTTTGGGTCTACAGGAACTTGTCGCCAACCATAAATACTAAAATCATTTTTTGTTAATTCACTCTCAACTATTGTTTTACAACTTTCTTGTGCAGCATAATCATTTCTTGGTAAAAAAATCATTCCAACACATATCTCTGAACTATCATAAGTATGACCATTAACTTCTATTTTTTCTATAAAAAAATCTTTTGGTATTTCGACATGTATTCCTGCACCATCTCCTGTTTTTCCATCTGCATCGACTGCACCTCTATGCCAAACAGCTTTTAAAGCTTCAATACCGTATTCGACAACTTTACGTGACTTCTTTCCTTCGGTAGATGAAATTAAACCAACTCCACAAGCATCATGTTCCATCTCTTCAGAATAAACATTATTCTTTTTTAACAATTCAAAATTTTTTTTATATTTTTTCATTATGCTACTTTTGGCTGTTTTAAATGCTTATTCTTTAGATACTCTTTAATTGAAGCTGCTGCATCTCTTCCATCTTTTATTGCCCAAACAACTAATGATGCACCTCTAATTATATCTCCAGCTGCAAAAACTCCTTTAAGGTTTGTTTCCATCGTATCAAAATCTGTTTTAATAGTTCCCCATTTTGATACTTGCAATTCATCAGATTCAAATAATGTTGGTAAATCTTCAGGATCAAAACCAAGTGCTTTTATAACCATATCAGCTTTTATCTCGAAGCCCGAACCTTGTTGTACTTCAGGCTTTCTTCTGCCACTTTCATCAGGTTCGCCTAATTTAATTTGGTTTACTAATAATTGTTCTACTTTATTTGTTCCTTTAAATTCTTTTGGACTTGATAACCAAACAAACTCAACACCTTCTTCTTCAGCATTCGCAACTTCTCTAGCAGATCCAGGCATATTTTCTTTGTCTCTTCTATATAAACATTTAACAGATTTTGCTCTTTGTCTTATAGATGTTCTTACGCAATCCATCGCTGTGTCACCACCACCAATAACCACTACATCTTTACCTTCTGCATTCAAAATTCCTTTATCAAACAACTCCACATCATCACCTAAGCCTTTTTTATTTGATGCTGTTAAAAAATCCATTGCTGGAAAAATATTATTCAAATCATTTCCTGATAATTCAATTTCTCTTGGTTTATAAACACCCGTTGCAATAAGCATGGCATCATGGTTTTTTCTTAGCTGTTCTAAATTTGCATCTTTTCCAACTTCAAAATTTTGAATAAATTCTATTCCACCATCTTTTAAAAGTTTAGTCCTTCTTACAACAACTTCTTTCTCTAATTTAAAATTTGGAATTCCATAAATTAACAAACCACCTGCTCTATCATATCTGTCATACACTGTGATCTTATAACCATCTTTTCTTAATTGTTCTGCTGCAGCTAATCCAGCAGGACCAGCACCAATAATTCCAACACTTTGGTTTTTTTCGTTTGAAACTTTAATTGGTTTTACCCATCCTTGTTCCCACGCATTATCGGTAATATATTTTTCCATCGAACCAATTGTTACAGTTCCATGACCAGATTGTTCGATCACGCAATTTCCTTCACACAATCTATCTTGAGGGCATATTCTTCCACAAACTTCAGGCATATTATTTGTGCTTTGAGATAACTCATAAGCTTCTTTAAGTCTTCCCTCTGCAGTCAATTTTAACCAATCAGGGATATTATTACTTAACGGGCAATGAACTTGGCAGAATGGAACTCCACACTGAGAACATCTACTTGACTGTTCTTTTGCTTTATCGCTGATAAATTCATCATAAATCTCGTTAAAATCTTTTTTTCTTTTACCAACCTCTCTTTTAGGTGGTGTTTGTTGACCTATTTTTACGAATTTAAGCATTTTATCAGTCATAATTTTAATAATTTTAGTTAAGATATATGTTGTTTTTATTAAATAAAGCTTAAAATAGGTCAACTATTATGACCTTATTTTTTATTATATTAAGAAAAATAATCTTTTTTTAATAAATGCATAACTAATATGTTCAAATCAAATTGTTTTAAATAAATATTTTTTAAGCTACGTAGATAAAATGTTTCAAAATATTATAGAAATTTTAATATTATCAGCAATTCAAGGTATATCAGAATTCTTGCCTATAAGCTCATCAGCACACCTGATATTGGTATCAAGTTTATATGAATTTAAATCTAGCTCACTACTAATAGATATTAGTCTTCACTTAGGATCCTTGTTTGCAATTATCTTTTTTTTTCGAGAAGAATTATTGGATATTAAAAATAATAAAAGACTTTTAAGTCTTATTATTTTGGGGTCAATTCCATTAATTATTGTTGGATATGTTTTGCATTCAACAGGTATCATTTATGATTTAAGAAATGTTAAAGTAATCGCATGGACAACTTTAATTTTTGGAATTATTTTATACGTGGCAGATAAAAGTCGTTTTGATAGAAAAATTTCTACAAATTTAAATTTTAATTCAATTCTTTTTATAAGTGTATTTCAAATTCTTTCATTAATACCAGGGGTTAGTAGGGCAGGCATAACCATTACAGCTGCAAGGATTTTAAAATTCAATAGATTTGACTCAAGCAAAATTTCTTTTTTACTTTCTATTCCTGCTTTAGGTGGTGCAAGTATTTTAGGATTAAAAGATATATTTTCTCAATCTGTTGAGTTTAATTATTTAGTAATTATTGCAATATTGACATCGTTTATTTTTTCTTTTGTGACAGTAAAGTTTTTTTTAATTTATATAAATAAATTCTCTATGAATGCTTTTGTAATTTATAGAATAATCATAGCATTAATTTTATTTGCTGTGATTTATTAAGAATATTTTTTTTTAACTAAAGGTAGTAGTTGAGACAACAAAACACCACATAGAATAAAGAAACATCCAAGTAAATTATTTATATCTAAAATTTGATTTAAAATATACCACGCTGCAATAGTTGCAAATACTCCCTCTAGAGAAAAGATTATAGCTGCAGGAGCAGGGGTTATATTTTTTTGAGCATATATTTGTAGTACAAATGCAAAACCACCAGATAAAATACCAGCATACAAAATAGAATTTATTTCTTTAATAATATCAGTATAAATAAACTCTTCATAAATAAGCCCTATTACAAAAGAAAATAAAGAAACAATAAAAGTTTGAATAGCACCAAGAGTTAAGGGAAGATCATATTTTTTTACAATAATCCCTGTAAAAATTATATGAGTACTCCAAAATAAAGCTCCAAGAACTACCAAACCATCTCCAAGCCTAACAGTGGCATCCTGAAAATTTGTTAATAAATATCCTCCAATTAAACATAAAACTACAGACGGCCATACGCTCCAATGAATAGATCTTCTTCTAAATAAGAAAATTATAATAGGAACCATGGGAACATAAAAAATTGTAAAAAAAGCTGCATTTGCAACATCTGTGTAAAGAAGCGCCACTTGCTGCAAAGCTGAACCTAAAAAAAGTGACAGCCCTATTAGAAATGAGAGATTTGCAAATGTCTTAATGTCAGATTTAAACTCAGATTTAAATTTTTTTAATTCAAATAAAAAAACTAAAGGCGTAATAGCTAAAAACCCAATAAAAAATCTGACTGCATTGAATGTGAATGGACCAATGTTATCCATGCCTGTGTCTTGAGCTATAAAAGTAGTTCCCCAAACAAAAGTACATAGCAGTGCACTTAATAATGAAGTAGTTTTTGACATGATTTTTTAGATAGCTAACTTATAAGCAAAGTTTTTACCCAAGTTTTCTTTCAAGTCATTATTAAATCTTGCAGCTTCAGCACCATCAATAATTCTATGATCATAAGATAATGATATTGGCAACATTGTTCTTGTTTTAAATTTACCATCTGTAAAAATTTGTTTTTTTTGCGACTTACCAATTCCTAAAATTGCAACTTCAGGATAATTTATTATTGGAGTAAAAAATGATCCACCAATTCCACCTAAACTAGTTATTGTCATGGATCCTCCAAACAATTCTTTTTTATCTATTTTTAGATTTTTACAAAGTTCACTAACTTCTTTTAGCTCCTTACTAAGCAGCGATATTTTTTTATTATCAGCATTTCTAATTTTTGGAACCATTAAACCATTTGGCGTGTCTACTGCAATTCCAATATGATAATACTTTTTCACTGTCATTTTTCCATTTTCAATATCATCTATCGATGAATTAAAGCTAGGAAATTTTTTTAAAGAAGCAACTAATGCTTTAATAATAAAAGCTAAAGGAGTAATTTTCATTTTCTCTCCTGTATAAATATCAGTTAAAGATCCTCTAAAGTTTTCCATCTCTGTTATATCTGCTTCATCATGGTTAGTTACATGAGGAATTGTTGTCCATGAATTAATTAAATATTTTGAGGCTAATTTTTTTACTCTAGAAATATCTTTAACTTCGATCGTACCAAAATCAGAATGCTCAAATTCTTTTTTAATTTTATTTAAACTATTTTCTTTAATTTCATTAATATTTTTAGGTGAAGAAGAAACAAATTTTTTAATATCATCCTCGATAACTCTTCCATCTTTTTCACTTCCAACAA
>Ga0209047_1000643_pt1 | contig 29378 bp, 40 predicted proteins | sample SaaInlV_165m_DNA_3_FD_184681 | JGI IMG/M metagenome (GOLD analysis project Ga0209047, IMG submission 184681) | Marine microbial communities from expanding oxygen minimum zones in the Saanich Inlet - Saanich Inlet SI037_S3LV_120m_DNA (SPAdes)... | ecosystem: Environmental > Aquatic > Marine >...
GAATTCATTTGTGCAATTAGTGTTCCATGTGGAATCAAAACTGCATCATTTTTCTCAAGAATACTTTGACATCTTTGATCTAAAACTTCTTTGAATGAATCCACAATTATTAATTCGTCAATAAATGGAAATCTTTTGTATAATTTTTCACGTTTTTTTTCACAAACAAGTATTGTTTTTAATCCTTCATCTTTGGCACCTTTGAGAACTTGCAAAGAGCAGTGAGATCCTAATGTTGCTACGGCAGTCATTTTGATAATTCAAGTTAAATTTTGTACTTTATGAACTATGTGCGGATGTAACGTATTGAAATACTTCATCTATTAACTCCACACTTAATTCTGATTTTATATCCTCAGGAATTACCTTTAAAACAAAATCATACATTGTGGTATTTTTAGGCAATTCATCCCTTTCTTGTAAAAGGGAAAATACGGCAATACCATTTGAGATCACTGCAATCATTTTTTCTTTATTTGAAAGAGTCATAATACTAGTGAAAAATAGTTCTAATTTAATTATTTTTTGAGTTAAAATGTCTGGTTTCTTGTTATGTTATCTGGGTTTTGTAGGTGATAAATTAATTATACCGTGAAATGGGGAGTTAATTAAATTATGATTGAAACTGAATTAGGAAATTTACGAAGATCTCACTATTCTAATGAAATTACATCTTCTATGGATGGTGCTGAAGTAACTGTAATGGGGTGGGTTTTAACAATTAGAGGTCATGGAAATATTTCATTTGCAACTATTTGTGATAAAAATGGAGAAATCTCAGTAATTGCCAAAAAAGGCGATTGTTCAGATGAAATTCGTGAAAAAATTTCTTCACTAAAAGCACATTCATCTATTGCTGTAATTGGAAAAGTAAAATTATCTGAAAAAGCTCCTAATGGGTATGAGATTATTCCAACAGAACTAAGGGTTTTCTCAGAAGTAGTTAAAATTCCACCATTTGAGCCAACTGTAAAAACTGTAAAAAATATTGATACTAGACTAGAGGTTAGACCAATTGATCTTAGACGAAAGACATTACAGCATATTTTTAATGCTAGAAGCTTGGTCTTAAAATCTGTAAGAGATTATTTTACTGGTCAAAATTTTACTGAAATTAATACACCAAAAATGATTGCAACAGCTACTGAAGGTGGTGCAGCTTTGTTTCCTATTTTTTATTATAACAAGGAAGCATTTTTGGCACAAAGTCCCCAATTGTACAAAGAACAACTAACAATGAGTTTTGAAAAAGTTTTTGAGATTGCACCTATATTCAGAGCAGAACCATCAAGAACTAATCGACATTTAGCTGAAGCAATTTCAATTGATTTGGAGGAGGCTTTTGTTGATTATAATGATGTGATGAGTAGAATTGAGGAAATTATCAAAATTGCAGTTCAAACAGTTATTGATTATGCAAAAGATAATTCAAATGTAGAATTTATTATCCCTGAAATGCCTGAAACTATTCCAAGATATACTTATGATGATTTGGTTGATAGGATGCAAAAGGCAGGTGCAAAAACAGAATGGGGTGATGATTTGTATCCATCTAATCTTAAAAAAATTGGTCTTGATGGTTTTTACTTTATTACGGATTGGCCACTTGGACCAAAGCCATTTTATGTTAAGGACAGTAAAACAAATCCAAAAATTTCAGAATCTTTTGATTTAATGTTTGGTGATTTAGAATTATCATCAGGAAGTACAAGAATTGAAAAACGTGATGAGTTAGCTCAAAGAATGAAAAATAAAGGAATGAAAACAGATTCATTTGAATATCATCTTGGTGCATTTGATTATGGTGTTCCTCCTCACGCCGGATGTGGAATTGGTCTTGAGCGATTAATTATGGCATTAACTGGTACTGAAAATATTAGAGATGTAACATTTTATCCTAGAGATGTTGATAGACTAACTCCTTGATCAATATCATTTCAACTAGAAAATTTTTAAAAGTTGACTATTGTACCCTTTGAATAGTGTTGCAGGTAGGCTAACACTATCAAATCGATACTTGATTAATGGTTAAAGCGGTATATTGCGTCAACTTTCAATAATTTATGACTCAAAATGATATTTGATGATCTGTTTGATCATTTCAAACAGACGATTGATGATATTAAATTGCTAGTTTACTAAAATATGATGAAATTCCCCGGAAACCTCTGCGGAGATTGTTTCCGAATGAAGTGTGTAGACGAATGTGTCTGTGATTGTCATGGAATGAGGTATTTGACGGTTAAAGAATAGGCACAAATTAAAACAATTCTGACTGTCTAAAACATTCTAACAGGTAAATAAATCAAATAATACATTTTTGAATTTAATCATGCAAGAAAGTTTGGTTTCTCTAGATAAAATTAATGATCTTTTTAAACGATATACTGACGAAAGAATGCTGCCTGCTTTTTCAAAATTTTTAGATGAAAAATCTATTTTTAAAATTAATACATTTACCATGAGTGATTGGAGAGCAAAAAATCAAGAACTTTTAGAATGTGATGATGCATTTACATCAATTTATTTAAATTCTAATGGTGATCTTCGTTTAAGCTTATTATTTCTCATTGATTGGAAAAATACAGTTAGTGTTGTTCAGAAATTACTTGGTGCAGGTAGTTGTTCACGGGATTTAAAAAAATCTGCATTACTTGAAACTGGAAATATTTTAACTGGTTCATTTTTTAATGCAGTAACTGATAAAACCGATTTTACCATAATGCCATCCATTCCTCTTTATTCTGAAGACACATTTGCATTATTGTCAGAAATTTTAGAAATGAATTTTGCAGGAGATGAAGAAGAAGCAATACTAAATGAAATTATTTTTTTTGGTGATGATACAGGTCTTTCAATTAAATTAATTGTTGCATTGGATGCAAATGATGCTAAAAAATTAAGTTGATAAAGTTAAAATATTTTTAATTTATTTTTAATATTTTTTTGTAATATTATCTTGCTTTACGCTTATACCCTTGCTCTATAAGGCAATTTTTTACAGAAGATTTTTCATACATTTTACCTGGATTTTCATTTTTAGATTTTTCAATCTCTTCATCTTTTTCTATTTTAAACACTTTTTCAATTTTTTGTTCAACTTTATCTGAATAAATAATATTAGTTGAAGATGAATTTGGGTTTTTCTTACCTGTTTTCTTCTTTTTTAATTGACCACTAAATATTGAATTTTTAAGGTACCACGCAATATTTTTTGAATCTGTAGATGATGATTTTTTAATATTAAAATCTCCAAGTGATTTTCCCATAATTCATATTTTTTCTAGCTCCATAATACTTTATCAAATAAGCCCGTAGAATTTGTGACTAGATAATACTATTCTATCCATGTCATAAAGTAAAAACCCATAAATGTCATTATACAATCTTAGAATGATGAGCAGTCAGATACTTTTAGTTGATGATGATGTTGATTTACTTGCTACTTTTGAAGAATCATTATCTCTTCGAGGATATGATATTATTACTGCACATAACGGAAACGAAGCTATAGAGCAGTTTAAAGAAAAAAATCCCTGTATAACATTCATGGATATTAGAATGCCTAAAATGGATGGCTATGAAACGTTTTCAAAAATTAAAGAAATTTCTAATAATGCAAAAATTGTTTTTGTTACTGGGCATGAAACTGTTTCTAAAACACAAGTTGCTAGAGGTGAAGGGCTGATAGGATTAATTGAAAAACCTACTGTTGCAGAAAAAATTGTTGAATTAATTAAAGCAAATGATTGTTAATCAATTAATTCCCTAGAAATCTATAGCTCAAAAATCTTTAATCAAAAAACAACTAAATTTTAAAATCTAGATAAACATTATATCTAAGAAATCTGTTCTTAAATTGAAATAAATATGAAACAATATAGAGTGGTAGAATTTCTAAATAATAATTAGGTGATAAAATATGGTGACTGAAGAAGAAATAGAACGAGTTTCAAAATTAATGAAAATAGACGTTGATGATCATAATGAATATGTGGATAAAGTTCAAAACATGATTAATTATTTTGATATTTTAGATTCTGCAGGTGTAGAATCTGAAGAAATCACCATGCCTGAAATTCCTGTATCTAGTTTGAGAGAAGATGAACACATTCCATTTAATGATAAATTAATTGAAAAATTAAATAATTACAAAGGAACCTATGTTCGTGCACCAAAGATGTCTTGATGAACCTAAAAATCTCTGCTTTAGAATATGTACAAGAAGTACAAAATGGAAATATATCATCTGAGGATTTTGTTGCAAAAACTTTAGAACAAATTAACAAAGTTGATGAAAAACTCCATGCTTTTTTATCTGTAAATGATGATGCAGTAAATCAGGCTAGAATTATTGATAAAAAAATAAAATCGGGAGAAACAGTTGGTTCATGTTTTGGAATGCCCATATCGATTAAAGATAACATGTGTATCAAAGATAGTAAAACTACTTGTGGCTCAAAAATGCTTGAGGATTATGTTGCACCGTATGATGCAACAGTCATAACAAAACTAAAACAACAAGATGCAATATTTATCGGAAAAGTGAATCTCGATGAATTTGCTATGGGATTGACAACAGAATTTAGTGCATTTGGACCCAGTAAAAATCCGTGGAATCCTGAATTTGTTCCAGGTGGATCTTCTGGTGGAAGTGCAGTTTCTGTAAGTGCTTTTGAATGCTCCATGTCTTTGGGTTCTGATACTGGTGGTTCTGTTAGAAACCCTGCTAGTTTTTGTTCAGTAGTTGGTTACAAACCAACTTATGGTTTGATTAGTAGATATGGATTAATTTCATATGCAAACAGTATTGAACAGATTGGTCCGCTTGCTAGAACTGTAAAAGACACTGCATTTATGCTAAACATGATTGCTGGTTTGGATGCAAATGATAACACTACAATAGATAACAAAAATGAAGATTATCTTTCAGGAATTGATTCAGGAATTGAGGGTAAAAAAATTGGAATAATTAAAGAAATGATTGGAGAAGGTACAGATCCTGCAGTTTTATCTGCCACAAATGATGCCATTGCTAAATTAGAGAGTTTAGGTGCAATTTGTGAGGAGATTTCTATTGATATGGTGAAATATTCTGTTGCAGCATACTATACAATTACTGCCACAGAAGCTGGAAGCAATCTTGCAAGATATGATAATCTAAGATATGGATATGATTTCCCACTTGAAGGATACGAATTTAATTCATACATTTCAAAAGCACGAAGAAATTTTGGACCAGAAGTTACAAGACGAATGATTATCGGCGGGTTTGTTCCATCTGCAGGTCATGCAGGAAAATATTTCCTCAAAGCAATGAAAGTAAAAAGTAAACTTACAAAAGAAATCAATGAGGCATTTAAGAAATTTGATTTCTTAATAGCTCCTACAGTTCCAATTCTTCCATTCAAAGTGGGTGAAAAAATCAATGACCCTGTTGCATTATTTTTAGTTGATATCAATACTGTTACTGCAAATCTTACAGGAAAACCAGCAATTTCCATCCCTTTTGCTATTTCAAATGGATTACCAATTGGTATGCAATTATTTGCAGATTCTATGCAAGATAAATCACTATTACAAGTAGCATATGCATTGGAACAAACTGTAAAATTACCGGAGGTACCAATTTGACTAAAATAGGTTTAGAGATTCACTGTCAATTGACAAATTTAAAAAGTAAATTATTTTGTTCATGTAAAGCAAACTATAGGGAATTTGAAATCAATGAAAACATTTGTCCTATATGCATGGGGTTGCCTGGAAGTTTACCACGATTAAATCAAGAAGCTGTAAAAAAAGCAACATTGATTGCAATGGCACTAAATTGTTCTACTCCAAATAAAATTGCATTTTTTAGAAAAAATTATTTTTATCCTGATTTACCAAAAAATTTCCAAATTACTCAACTAAACATCTATGGAGATACTAGTGTTGGTGGAGCAGGTTCAATCATGGTTGGTGATAAAAAAATCAATATTACAAGAATTCAACTAGAGGAAGATCCAGGACGATTAATTTACGAGGGTAGTTCATCTAAAAATCAAATTACATTAGTGGATTACAATCGTGCAGGCACACCATTAGTTGAAATTGTTACTGAGCCTGATTTTGAGAATCCAAAACATGTAAGAGAATTTTTAAATATTTTGTCTGATTTATTGGAAAATTTGGGAGTATCTGATCCTAGTTTAGAAGGTGCAATGAGGGCGGATGCCAATGTATCCATTGAAGGTGGAAAGAAAGTTGAAGTTAAAAATATTGGTTCATTTCATGATTTAGAAAAAGCTGTACATTTTGAAATTACAAGACAAAATAGTTTACATTCTCGAGATATTGAGATAGCTCAAGAAACACGTCATTGGGATGATAAAAGAAAAATTACAATTTCATCACGTTCTAAAGAAGAAGAACTTGATTATCGATATTTTCTAGAAGGAGATATTCCTTGGATTACGATTGATCCAGAAATTCAGCAAAAATTAAAATTAGAAATGCCTGAAAGTATTAGTTCTAAAAAAGAAAGATATGTTTCAAAATATAATATTCCTCCACAAGTTGCAGATGTTTTATCTTCTGACAAATTTTATTCTGAATTATTTGATCAATCACACACTGAATCTAATGCTAAAGAAATTGCAAATATAATTACAACTGATTTAATGGGATTAGTTGACACTAGAGAAAAACGTGAAGAATCAAAAATTACATCCACACATCTTAGGGATTTGGCAGATTCAATACAGTCTGAAAAGATTTCAAGAATTTCTGCAAAAAATGCGTTACATGAAATTCTCAAAACAGGAAAAAGTGTTACAGATGTAATTTCTGAATTAGATCTTGGTGCTGTATCTAACGAGTCTGAACTCTCTGATATTATTAAAGAAGTAATTGCAAGTGAACCTGAAGCAGTAGAACAAGCAAAATCAAATCCTCAAACAATTAATTATTTGGTCGGTAAAATAATGCAAAAAACTAAAGGAAAAGCTGATCCTAAATTATCACTTGATTTGTTAAAACAACAGATTGGATGATTTATGATTAATTTATCTCTGGAAGACATTGAATTTATCAAAATATTGGCAATGTCTGATGCAACAATTCTTCAATCAGGCATGAATGATGCCACTAGAACCCGATTAGATGAACAGGTAGGGGTCATTTTAAGGGCATATTATCATGAAAACACCATGAATACAGGTACTGTAGTAACTGAAAAACTCAAAGAATTTGGCATAACGGAAGATGTGGGTAAAGCTGCAATTGCATGTGCAAGACGTCTCGGTATAGATATTTCATAAATTATAAAATCTTTTTACAGTAATTATACATCTAAAAATTAAATCTTGTCTGATTTTGAATTTATTCCAAGTGAAAAACAAATTCAAGAATCAAATATTTTTCAATTTATGCAAAAACATAACATTACATCATTAACTGAGTTATCTAAAAAAGCAAATAATGACTTAGAATGGTTTTGGGAATCCGTTGACAAAGATTTAGGAATTATTTGGAATTCACCTTATTCAAAAATTTTAGATTCATCAAATGGAATCATGTGGTCAAAATGGTTTGTAAATGGAAAAACAAACATTTACAGTTCTTCTGTTGAAAAATTTGCTAAAATAAATCCAGAAAAAATTGCATATTATTTTGAATCTGAAGATGGAGTAAAATTGACTATCACTTATTCTGAATTAGACACTAAAGTTTCAAAACTTGCAAATGGATTAAAATCACTTGGGATAAGAAAAGGTGATGTAATTGCAATTTATTTACCGATGATTGAGGAAGCCATAGTTGCAATGCTTGCTGCATCAAAGATTGGAGCTATACAAACGGTGATTTTTTCAGGATACAGTGAAGAATCACTTCATATTAGATTAATTGACTGTAAAGCAAAGTTACTATTTGTTTCAGATGGATTTAATAGAAAAGGAAAAAACATTTCTCAAAAACAAATAGCTCAAAGTGCAATTATTAATACAAATATTGAAAAATTAATTGTTGTTCCATACAAAGGAATTGATAACTATGAAACAACTGAGAAAATAATTTTTTATGATCAACTACTTTCATCTCAAAATAATATTTGCACTACTGAGATTTTGGATTCAGAGGATCCTTTGTTTATTTTGTATACTTCTGGCACTACAGGCACACCAAAAGGTGTGGTTCACGCTCATGGGGGATTTTCAGTTTTTGCAGGATATCAGTCAGCATATCTAATTGATACACATGAAAATGATATTTTGTTTTGGCCTGCAGATATTGGTTGGATTACTGGGTTAGTTTGGAATGTTTATGGTCTGTTACTAATGGGGGCAAGTGCTGTAATTTATGATGGAGCATTAGAATTCCCTAATTATGATCGAATTTGGAGTATGTTATCAGAGTATGGTGCAACAATTTTTGGAATATCCCCAACTGCAGTAAGATTATTTAAAAAAAAGAACATTGAACCATTAAAATCACATTCATTAGATAAAATAAAAAATATTCCAACAACTGGAGAACCTATGGACAAAGAATCATGGTTTTGGTTATTTGAAAAAGTTGGTAAAAGAAAAATTCCAATCATAAATCTTTCTGGTGGAACTGAAATTGGTGGTGCAATGTTATCTGTATTTCCTGGAATGAAATTAAAACCATCGACAGTAGGAATTCCTTGTCCTGGAATTAATTTGGATATTGTAGATGATGATGGAAAATCAGTTAGAGAGAGAAAAGGATACCTTGTAATAAAATCTTCTTGGCCCGGAATGACACGTGGATTACTAAACGACAATGAAAGATATTTGAAAACGTATTGGTCTAGATTTGAAAACATTTGGTTTCATGGAGATTATGTTCTAGTTGATGAAGATGGGTTGTGGTATATGCATGGTCGTGTAGATGATGTCATAAATATTTCTGGACATAGAATGAGCACTACTGAAATTGAACAATCAGTTTTATCATATCCTGAAATTTTTGATGCAGCTTCAATTGCTATCCCTGATGAAATTACTGGAGAAGCAATTGTTGTTTTTGTAGTGTTAAAAAATAAACATCAAAACATTCAACAAGAAATATCGACACATTTATCTGAAAAAATTGGTAAAGTTGCAAAACCAAAATATGTTTATCAAATATCTAATTTACCTAAAACTAAAACAGGTAAAATAATGCGTAGACTGTTAAAATCAAAACTTTTGGGAGAAGACCTAGGTGATTTATCCTCCCTTGAAAACCCCGATGTACTAGATGAGATTAACACGCTCTAAAAATTCCGAAATTTTCTATGTATGATTCTCTTGTATCACTCAATGAAATCTGAGTATTTTGTTCATTTTGATAAGACTGGTATTTTATTGAAAAATTTCTCTATTAATGATAGTTGAAATTCATTATAGATCAGCAAGTAGAGGATATTGAGCTTCCCGAGAATCTTAAATTAAATACATTTTTGCAAGAATTTCATTCAGATTGCACTCATCCTGAGTGTTCGTTTGGATTTTATGGGTATGCCTTTGGACAATCACCATTTCATGTTCCAGAATTAGTTCAAAAGGCATTAGCAGAAAATGTTCACAAGGGTGAATATGCAGCAGTACCTGGCGTAGAAGAACTTCGAGAAGCAATTTCAGAATATAATAAATATTATTTTCATATGGATGTTGATCCTGCAAGAATCTATGTTGGACCTGGAACAAAAGAACTAATTTATAATTTATTAGAAATTTTACATGGAACTGTAATTTTACCAACTCCTGCATGGTTGGGTTATCTGCCACAAATTCGTTTTCTAAAAAAGAATTATCACATGTTGCCAACAGGAGTAGATAAAAAAATCAACCCTCAAGATTTAGAAAAATTATCATTAAGATTACACGATAGACAAAAAATTTTAATTTTTAATAATCCAAACAACCCTACAGGACTTGTTTATTCTAAAAAAGAAATGGAGTCAATTGTAAAAGTTTGTAGAGAACAAAATATTATTGTAATTTCTGATGAAATTTATGCACAAACAACATACGAGTTTGAAAACTTTGTGAGTATGGGTAAAATTTATCCTGAAGGTACATTTGTTACAAATGGTTTATCAAAATCACATGCAGCAGGCGGTTACAGATTAGGTTATGTAATTTTTCCACAACATGCACTTGATGTTAGAAGACAATTCAAAAAAATACTTGCAACTGAATATACTGCAGTTACTACCCCAATTCAACTTGCTGCAGTTGCAGGATTTCAAATTAGTAAAGAAATGGATGAATATTTTCAGATCACTCGAAAAATTCATCAAATTATGGGAGAATATGTTTATGAAAAATTACATGAAATACCGGGAGTTACTTCCACAAAACCTCAGGCAACTTTTTACTTGTTAGCTGATTTTAATCGATTTACTCCTGAATTTAACGCATCAAAAATCTCAACTTCACAAAAATTCTCTGAGACTTTAATTCAACACCCGTATCATACTGCAATTGTTGGCGGAGATAGTCTAGTTTTAGAGAGAACTGATTATAGTGCTAGAATGGCTTTTGTTGATTATGATGGTAAAAAAGCATATGATGCATTTCGTGACAATTTCCCAAAATCACATTCAGATAAAATTGAATTTGTAAAAACTAACGCCCCCCGAGTTGTATCTGGACTTAATATGATTGAGACTTATTTTGATCATTTATTAAAAAATGCTGAATCAAAGATTGATTGTGATTTTTCTTCATTAACTGTAGTTAACTAAGTGTAGTAGTAATTGCGTATAATCCATTAACAATTAGATCTCCAAACAATAATTGTATGACAAACCCTGCAATTATCAATAATAGGTAGGGAATTCCGGGAGTAATCCATGTGTTTGGTTTGGTTGCAAAATTTTCATTTTCTGCATGATGCATTGTAAATGAAAATCTTTTTGATTTTCCCCTTTTCCTCTCAATTGAAAATCCATATTTTGGTTGTTTAGATCTATATCCATAGATACATGCAACTATTTTTCGATATTTTGTTTCATTAAATCCTTCAAAAATATCTTCATGTTGAATTATAGATGATATGTTTCTCATTACATTGATAATTAATGGGATTATTATCAAAACTGCAGCATTTGATAATGTTGTTAGTGGAGTAACTTCACTTTCAACTAATGTGATTTGTGGTGCAATTAATGCAAGTGCAATTAGAGCAAATGCATCAGCTCCGCCAAACAATCCTATTCTCCAAATAATTATTGTAATAGGTGCAATGATTAGTGCAAATAACATAGAATAAATTGCATCCATAGGTTCTGGTTCAATTAATAATAATGCTAGACCTATTCCGCCAAATGCTACCCAAAGATAATCATGAACTTCTCTTTTCCAAATATCAAAAATTCCACCAATAGCAAGCATCACTAATGCTATAGCTATTCTGATTAGATTGATGTCCGAAACAATTTCCATTTAAGATGCATTCAAGTCATTGCTTTTTATACATTCTTTTAAAAATTAGTCATTATAATTACAAATTGATTAATGAATTCTTATGAGTTGACTATTTCTTTTTTTTAATTTGTTGTGCAACCATTGGTAAGAATGCACCTACATCAGTTACAATTCCTAACGCTTGCCATGTTCCTCTATCCATTAATTTTGTAACTGTTGGTTGATTGATGTCTACAACTATCACTTTAACATTAGCAGGAAGCATGTTTCCTGTTGCAATTGAATGAAGCATTGTTGAAATCATTATGACCATACTTGCATCTTTTAGAACTTTTTTGTATTCTCTTTGTGCTTGAGAAACATCTGTAATTACATCCGGTAATGGACCATCATCACGAATTGATCCAGCTAAGACAAATGGGATATTCTTTTTTACGCATTCATACATTATTCCTTTAGTTAATTTCTTAGTTTTTACCATATTTGCAATAGAACCTGCTTTGAAAACTGAATTTATTGCATCCATGTGGTTTCTATGTCCGTGATATGCCAAAGTTGCATCTTGAACATTCATCCCCAAAGATGTTCCAAGTGTTGCATATTCAATATCATGAACTGCTAATGCATTTCCTGCTAAAACTCCATCAATATACCCTAATTTGATTAATTCCGATACTGAATCAGATGCCCCTGTATGAACAATCGCAGGTCCTCCAACTATGATTATTTTACCTCCTTTCTTTTTTGTATTGTAAATATCCTCTGCAACTTTTTTTGCAATGTGTTGAGTTGGTCTTTCACTTGAACTTGAACTTCCCATAAATTCAAAGACATTAACTCCCTCCCTTGGACGTTCAGGTGGAGAAATTTTAACCCCATTTTCTCCTATGATTACTGCATCCCCTTTCTTCACATCTCTTACTGGAACACAATATGCTTTGTTTCCTTTAACAACAATACATTTGTCCATCATCATATTTTCAACATGTATCCATTTTTTCTTGTGAAATATTTGGGTGTGATTATTAGTTGTACTGTAAAAAGTGTCTGGCATTACACAGTTTTTTGGAGATTTTTTTAGAACGACCTCTGTTTGAGTTTTAGATACTGCACCTTCACGATAAATTGTTTCAAGAATATTATCTAGATGTTTTTGATTTTTAGCAATAATTTGTAATCGAGCATAAGATTGATCTTTCTTTTTTACACCAATATCAATTTCTTCTACCTTAAACTCTCCTTGTAAATCCATTATTTTATCAAAGATCTTAGTTAAAATCAAAGAATCAATAAGATGACCACTAACTTCAATCTCTTGTGTAAATTTTGTCATTTTACTACCTTTACAATATGATAACTAAAGGTTTACGTTTTATTTTGAGGCTAAAAATTAAACGGGTAATATTACCTTGCCTTCAAATTTTGGAATGTTGTCGGATTCAAAGACTTTTTCCAATTTTTCTTTTTGTAGTTTTGTAACTCCTTGAACAATAGTTTTTGATGAACCACTTTTGTCAACTAGTGCCAAAATATACCCACTATTGTCAGTTAAAACAAAACCTGCAGATTCATCCACAAACGCATACAGATTTTCTGCGCCTACAGCCTCCCAAATTTTCGATTTATTGTCAGTTAATGCTAATGCAGGCATTGCTTTTCCATCGGTTAATTTATTGAGATATTCTCTTGCTTCAGCTACCCTTTTTTGACCTAACTTTAGAGCTTGAAAATATTGCATGCATCGAAGATATTTTGGCGGTTATTAAAACAATGACTCTACAAAAGATTGTTATAGAATATCTTGGATTTCTTCCATATGCCATTAACAAATAATGTGATAATCAAACTAAATGAAATAACAACTATGATAGAAGACAAAACAATAATTTCTGAAAAAGAAGTTGAAGAAATTAAATTAATTTTTAAAAATTTAGTTGAAAAAAATGAAAGATATGATGTTGATGAAATTGAATTTTGGTTTAAAAATGAAGGTAGTTGGACTAAAAAAGAACCAATAATTAGAATTGTAAATCTTTCAAATTACATTCAAGATAAATATCAACAAACAGCTCATCTTAGAATTCTATCTGATGATGATTGTGGTTGTTAAAATCAAATTTCAAGTTGTTCTAATAAACGTCCAACAATTTCTGAATTAATTTCTCTTTCACTCATTATTTTTTTTAATCTAGACTCATTTTCTTTTTCATTTAGAATTAGTTTAAAATATTCTTCATCAAGATCATTATTTGCTTGTAATCTTTTAACAACTTCAAACAAGATACCTATTACTTGTTTTTGTGCATCAATTAATTCATCTTTACTTCTTTCAGACATTAGATATCACAAATCATTAACAATCTTTGTAAATAATTCTTTTAATTTAGGATTGGTAATGTCTATTTTTACTGATTCAAAAAAAGTCTCTAATTTTTCTTTAGAATACCCTTCATTTTGATATGTTTTTGCTTGTAATACCATTTCCAATTTATCAATTTGATGTATGATTTTTGATTCAGGCGATGTGTTTTCTTGATATTCTTGCCAAATTTCCAAATATTGTTTTTTTATGGAATCTGGTAAATCTTCAATTATTTCATTAAATGCTGTATTTTCAAGGTGTATTTTCTTTTCCATATCGATTTGCTCAGGTGTAAAATCACCAATTTTTGATTCAGCTAAATCATGTAATAGAACCATTTTCAAAATTTTTTCAGAATCATAATTTTCTAAATCAGATATCACCATACTCATCATTGCCATGGAGTATGAATGATCAGCTACTGATTCAGGATTTTCTATAGATACTTTATCTATCCATCCTTGCCTAGAAATTTTTTTAAGGTTTACAACTGTTCTAAAAAAATCTATTATCATAATTACTTAGTGATGAAATTTTATACTAATGAATTTTCATATTCTTTAATTTTAGAATAACATAATAGGCAATTTAGAGGATACTCAATTATGAAAATATATACTAAAACTGGGGATGATGGTAGTACTGGATTACAAGGAAATCTAAGAATCGATAAATCTCATCCACGAATTGTATCTTATGGTACTATTGATGAAGTAAATGCATCACTTGGTATAGTTTTAACAAATTCATTAGATTCAGATATCATAAATTTACTAACAAAAATTCAAAATGACTTGTTTTTGTTAGGTTCAGATCTTTCAAATCCAAATCTAAATGATATAAAAAATCGTGTTTCATTAGAAATGATTACTAATTTAGAACAAAATATAGATAAATTTGAATTAGAATTGACTCCGCTTACAAATTTCATTTTACCTGGAGGTGATATTGCTGCAGCTCAATTACATTATACTCGAACAGTTGTTAGACGAGCTGAAACACTAGTTGTACTATTAAGTGAAAAAGATGAAATTAATTCAAATTGTATTAAATATCTAAATAGATTGTCTGATTTGTTTTTTGTTTTATGTCGTTTAATTAACAAACGAAAAAACAAAGAAGATATTTTATGGAAGCCAGAATAGTTGAAGTTTCTATAGGTATTGACTAATTATTAAAAATCAAGTAGTTTCTGAAACCACATTTAGTATTTCAGGATTTTCAATCTCTGATGATTTATTTTGATTAATGGGTTCTTTTAGCCACTTGAATGTCGGACTGTTAACAAATTTTGCACCTTTAAGATCAAATTTGTTTTTACACTTTAAACAATTAAAACCCATTTCTGGTTCGGGGAATTTTTCTGTACAATTTTTACAAATAAACACACTAGACATTATTTTATAATCAACACCTAATGCTTTTAGCTCTTTTTTACATTGTGGGCATTGATCATTTTCAAATGTATTTTCGGGTCTAATTGTACCACAATCATAATGTTCAATTAATTTTGTTTGATCAAAATTAAAACTATTACATTTTGGACAAGAGAATTGAGTTGATGTATTTACTGAATCACATTGGTTGCACAATATTTCTTTAATCTCATTTGTCTCTAGTACTTCTCCTTTTGAAATTAAACCTCTTAGAAATGATAAAACATGATCTGTAGGATAACCGCAATTTTGTGCAATTCTAATTACACTTGAACTATGAACAATTTGTAAATGTTCTTTTACTTTGTCAATCTCTAATTCCATACCTGTACTTTCATCTAATTCATATTCAATTTCTACGGTTTTTACAACTTCTTTTATTTTTTCAAATCTTAATGGTTTTGGAATGAAATATGTTATTCCTAAAGAAAACAATTCTCTAATTGTACTATCGTTTTCCTCAAGTGAAGTTTCTAAAATAATTTTAACTTGACTAGTTTGGGAAAATAACATGGGGGCAATATCTATTGCACACATATCTGGTAATTCGTAATCCAAAAATACCAGCGGTAATATTCCCAAGTTTAATAATTCACTAAATTTTTCTACTGCATCTTCTCCATTATCCACTGTGAGAATTTTAGTAAAACCAATTTTTTGGATATATTTGGTTAACATCATAGTTACCGCAGGACTATCTTCTATGATAAGCACTGTCGAATCATAAAAACTCATAAAATAATTTTGATTTTTTTTGATATTACCTGTCATATGATCAAAATGAACAATCTTTATGATAATCCATAGAAATTTCTGATTGTACATAAATTTGAGAGTGAATTTTCAGTTATTTTTGGATTTTATCTAAAGGCATAGTGATTGTTCTATCTGATCCTTTACAGTAATTTTTTCCTTTGAAATGTTTGTGAATTTTTACTTTTGCCATCATGATACTATCTATTCCATAGTTTCCCTGATGATCTGTAATTTCTTGGCTAACAATGTGGCATGTTTTAGAAACATTACACCATTTACACATAATTTTCATTTTTTTATCATTTGTCATGAAAATTCTTTGTGAATTTTGAACTTAAGCCTGTTGTAATCTAAATAAATGGGTCAAGCATTCAAGGAATATGAAGAAAGTTTTTGTTAATGGTTATGGTTCAATTGGTAGTAGAATTACCTCATTTCTAAAAGATGATTCTGAAATTTCAGTTATAGGTGTCGGCAAGTATTCTCCTGATGAAAAAGTTGATGTTGCAATTTCTAGGGGTTTGAATGTATATGTTCCTGAAAATAAACTTGATGCATTTTCTAATTTTAAAATTGCAGGTACTATAGAATCTGCACTTGATGATTGTGATTTAGTAATTGACGCATCACCTGGAGGAAATGGTTATAAAAATAAAAAAAATCTTTATGAACCAAAAAATATTCCCGCCATTTATCAAGGAGGAGAATCAATTAGTGGTTCTGAATCTGTTTCAGATTTATTGTTTAACTCTAGAGTAAATTATGATCTTGTATCAGATAAACAACATGTGATGCAAGGAAGCTGCAATGTTACAGGGATGGGGAAAATTTTAGAACCATTACGTAACAGTTTTGGTGAACGTATAGTTAGATTTGATGTTACACTCATTAGAAGATGGGCCGATATTGAACAAATTGATAAAAAACTATCAGACACCATAGAAATGACCGAGAAACCCCACCATGGAGATGATGTTAAACAGTATTTTGGAAAAGATGCACCTCTGTATGTTCGGGCAATTAAGGTACCTACAAGACAAATGCATTTGCACATAATGGACATTAGATTCAAAGATGTTGCACCAAAACCATCTGAAATACATGAGATATTTACAAATGAATTTGGAGTTGCAACTTTATGGAGTGCAAAAGGTACCAAAGACATTAGAGATTATGCTCAAAATATGGGTTTTAATTTCACTGATACCAACATGATTCACATTCATGCAAATATGACTACATCTATTGGTGATACAGTACAAATGATGTATTCAGATGATCAAACAGGAATTGTAATTCCTGAAAATCACATGTTACTTCAAGCAATGTTGTTTAAAAAATCATATGAAGAAGCATTCACCCATACTGAATCTATCTTTAACATGAATGAAAAAAAGCAAAAATTACAAGAAAATTTTTCTAAAAAAGATTAATTTTAGATTTTTTTAATTCTAATTTTTTGTGCAATATTTTTGGACACTTTTTCTACAATTATTCTCAATCCCTCAACTTCTATTTTGTCTCCTTCTTGAGGTATATCTTGAAGTCTTTCATGAAGTAATCCGTTTAGTGATGCATAATCATCACCTTCTGGAACTTTGGTGTTGAAAATCTCATTAATTATATCGATTTCAATATCTCCATTTGTGATAATTGTATCTGGATCAATTCTTTCATATCCTATTTTTCTTGTAAGATCACTTTCGTCTTCAATCTCCCCGACAATTTCTTCTAACAGATCTTCCAAGGTAACTAGACCCTCAACACCACCATGTTCATCTACTACAATGGCCATGTGTGTTTTCCTTCCCTGCATTTCTTTTAACAAAGCACTAACCATTTTTTCTTGAGATGCAAAAACGGGATTCCTTGCAATTTCTTTTAGACTAACACCTTCGTTGTCCTTTTCTAATTCTTTGAGTACATCTTTTGCATGAATAAAACCTACAATATCATCACTACTATCTCCAAAAATTGGAATTCTTGAATGTCCACTCTGATTAATTTGGGACAATGCCTCAAAAAGTAACATTTTAGAATTTAATGTAAACATCTTTGTTCTTGGAGTCATTACAGAACGAATTACAGTATCATCAAAGTTTAGTGCACTATGAACTAACTCCATTTCTTCTTTTTCTAGTGCTTTTTCAGCCAACCCTTGTTCAATGACTCCTTTGATGTCTTCTTCAGTAATTGGTGGAGGAGTATAGCTACTTCCAGTTAATTTAACAACACCTTTTGTAATAATTTCAAAGAATTTTACTACTGGGTAAAATGCATAACTGAATCCCAGTAATACAGGAGCATAGCGTAAGGCGATTTTTGTAGAATTTGCATTACAGTAAGTTTTTGGAGTAATTTCTCCAAAAACCAAAATTAAAAATGTCATTATTCCAACTGCTATTCCTAATCCATCATTTCCAAATAATCGAATTGCTAAACTCGTTGCAAGAGCTGATGCACCAACATTAACAAGATTATTGCCAAGATTTACACTTGACATCATCCAACTTGGATTTGTTTTTAGTTTGTGTAATGCTTTTGATCCTTTCTTTTTATCATTAAACAATTGAATTACTTTTGATTTTCTAATTCCTACAAGTGCAACTTCTAATCCACTAAAAAATCCAGATAAACCAATAAGGGCAGATAAAATTACTATCTCAACCCATAATTCTACCATGATTTTCTCCGAAATAATTTCTTGGAATAACTATATCCGTTATTCATTTAGTTTTTTTGCACCATCTTTTGGTTAGAATAAATTCTCAAAACTCTGATTTAACTCTTAAGATGTTACCGTAATTTTTAAACAATTGTGCGTAAATATGAGCCTAATTTTTTGGTGGATTTGCAAATTTATTTTCAGGATTATTATGATAATCTACTGGAAGCATTGCATCTTTTTGTCTACCTGTTAGTATTCCTACCACAGTTTCATCTTTTTTGATTACTCCTTCATCAATCAATTTTTTAATTCCAACAACGGATGCACCTGATGCCATCTCACAATCAAATCCATTTAGACCAACAACAGACATTCCATCAAGCATTTGAGAATCTGTAACTGTAGTAACTACACCGTTTGTAAATTCTAATGCTCGTAAACCTTTCAAAATATTTGCAGGTCTACCAATCTGAATAGCTGTGGCTTTAGTTTTTGGTCTTAATCCTTCTTTATCTAAATGATCATAGTATCTTGAAATCAATTCGGTATTTGGTTTACCTTTATTCCATCTTAACTCTTCACCTTCAAATTTCCCATTATACAAATCAGATAATGTACTTGCACCTTCAGAATTAATGACGGCGATTCGTGGAATTTTTTTAATCCATCCCCAATCATATAATTCCATTAAAGCTTTTCCGCAACTCGAAGTATTTCCTAATGCCCCACCAGGATAAACAATCCAATCAGGTGCTTCCCAATCTAAATATTCTAAAGCTCTAATTGGAATTGTTTTTTGTCCTTCAATTCTAAAAGGATTTATTGAATTTACAGTATATCCCCCATGATTTTGTGCATCATCTAATGATTGTTTTAATGCGTCATCAAAATTCCCGTTAACTTCTAAAATTTGAGCTCCAAATTGATATGCTTGACTGAGTTTTCCTGGTGCTATTTGGCCTGCAGGAATATACACATCACAATTAATTCCCTCATTTGCTGCAAACATTCCAGCAGCAGCAGATGTATTTCCAGTTGATGCACAAACAATTTTTTTTGTACCCACCATTTTGGCATGAGTAACAGCTGTTGCCATACCATTATCTTTGAAGGAACCACTTGGGTTATACCCCTCAGGCTGTAGCCATAAATTGTCATTAGATGTTCCGATAAGTTCTGCAGCCTTTGACATTCTGTATGGTTTTGATAATCTGCCCTCTGCGCCATCTAAAGATACCAAGTATTTTGAACACTCTTCAATATTTTCAGTATCTATTTGACAAAAATTTAGTAATTCTCTAAATCGCCATACTCCACTTTCATTAAAAATATTCCCTTGAGGATTTCTTCGTTTGTAAAAAATTTCCTTTAAACTAGTTGATGGTTTATTTTTATATTTTACATCTAAAAGATGACCGTGTTCACATTGAACATTTGTACTGGTAATTGGGTACTCTAAACCACAATTAGGATCAATACATTTGAGATAAGCGTCATCTTGCATTGTAATTAGACATAATTGGTGATAATTTAAAGCAAATGTGTAATTTTTGTACAACTCAAGCTATTTTTCCTAAACTTTAGATTAGATACAATTCTAAAAATCAGCATGGTTACATATTCTGAACATTTAAAAAAAATACTATTGCTTTTGCTTGACTCTTATAACATTCTTAAAAAATTTGAAGATAAACCAGGAGATCTGGATAATATTAAGAAAGAATTATTGAAAATTAATGGAGTTATGAAAGTGATTACAAATAAAATCGATTCTAATTACAACCATTTATCGGATTTTAAGACATTAAAATCAAAATATCACCATTATTTAGAAAATTATTATTTTGAGAAAGAGATTGAAACCATGGCTCCACTATATTTTGATGATCTGTATAGAATTAAAAATATGAGATTAAAAATATTGGAAGCACTAGAAGCAAAACAAATGATGGAACTTACAGAGGATATAATCGAAAAAATATGACTAGTGGAAAAAAATGTATTCTGTGTGGATGTATGGATCATAAATTATTTGGATGTTCAAGACATATGTCTAAAAAATGCAATTGTTTTAAAAAATAGAATTTATAATAAAATTATTATTTTCGTTTAGGTCCAGATCTCTCATGAAAATTTAAACAGCATTTACATTCTTTTTCAATACATTCAGATTCATTATGATGACCACAAATACCGCATTCACAACTAGACATGGTATTCATTGTTTTATTTAGAATATAATTTATCAGCTGATTTTTTATGAGTTTAAGGTCAAATAGGGTTATTTTTTAGCTTTTGATTTTTTCTTAGGCTTTTCTTTTTCTTGTAACTCTTTTTCTATTTCTACTGCTTTATTGTCTACAGCTTTGATAATCTCTTGAATTAATCCATCAAGATCACTATCTTCTGCATCAGGTTCAACAGTGCCTGCTATTTCATTAATAGTACTTGAAATTTCCGAACTAACATCTTCAAAGCTTTCAGGATCTTCATAGGCAGCATTGTAGAGGTTTTTGAGATTATTTACATGTCCAATAACTTGATCAGTTAATACAATTTTGTAGTCTGTACCGTTGACTTCGAACTCTTTTGAACTCATATCTTATTTTTCAAATTCTTTTGTTTATAATGTTTTTCAGGGATTAAACAATAGAAAAAAAGATTATGAATTACTAGAGTGTAGTTTTCTTATCCCCACTTTTGAGCATATTCTTCTTTAGTGATTGGAACTTTTGATTTACATTTAACACATCTTCGCACTTTATTGTGCTTAGAATATCTCCAAACATGACGTTCACTTTTTTGATGACAATTCATACAGATGCCTATTTTTACTAGTATTTAGAAGTCATCATTTCTCATGGTTTAGAATAATTCTATTTTTTTAGAAATCTGCAACAAATTGATAAATCACAATTGCTCCTATTATCACTCCAACTATTCCACCAAGTATAATTCCATATTTTTTAATAGCTTCATTTTTTTCAAATTTAATACTTGCAACCCTTTTTGCTTCCAAGTGATGTTTTTCACAACGAAGTACCCCCTCATATTCACGATATCCTTTATCATTACATTCTTGACATTTTCTGTCATCCATGATAATTTTTGATATTTTTCTATAATATCTGTGTTCAAAATATGTAATTTTAGAAATTCATATTATTAATTTTCAATTATTGGTGCAGATTTTCACTAAAAATCAATATAATCTAGAGCTGATGCATCACTGATTAATCTAGTATGTCGTGAACCAGTCACATATCCATTTTTAATTTCATCTACGGGAACCCATCTATTTGTTGAAGTATAGTGTCTTTTTTCAGTCAATTCTAATTCTATTGCTTCAATATCAAATTCACCTTCTTCAACTTCTTGTGTTGTAAGATGTTTTACTGTGATGAGTATTTTTGTGACTTTTACTCTATTTCCAAGCTTCCACTGGGTTGGTGCAATCTCGTCAGATACTTCTAAAACTTTGATTTTCATTTGTTTGGAACCAAAGGCGTTATAGCTAATGAGTGATTTTTCATCAGTGAATTCTTCAAAACTAATCCTAGAATTAACTTCAGCATCCGAAACTGATTGCAACAAAGATTCGGTGATTTTATCTGGTGATTCTATTTTGGAATTCTCTTCACTCATCAATAATTAATTAGAGTTTATCCTTAAAAAATGATGTGAATAATGAACCAATTTGAAATTTATCGTTGTTTTGTTTTAAATGGCATAGTACATTCTTCAAGAAATAGCTCTTTTCTTAATCCATCAACACGTGCAAAAAATTTTCCCTCATAGGTACATACACAATCAGTAATTGGTAATGAATCATCCCAAATTTTAAAAAATTCTCTTAATTGCCTACTTTCATATTTTCCAATACCTAATCTTTTTTTTGAGAGAAATTTGAATGCCAAAAGTACTTTTCTTTTTTTATACACATCAAATGTTTTAATCCAATCCAGGCATCGTTCAATTTGATCATAGGGTACTGGAAGTGATGTACTGGTACCTGATTTTGCCTCTATTGTAAAAATAGTACTTTCTTTAGTATTAACTGCCAAGACATCAGGTAATGCAATACTTGGGGAACCTAGTCTAAATGCTCGCCAGTTTTCAGCACTATTGAATCGTTTTACTATGGTATCCTCCCATTGATACCCTCGCTGTCTACGCATTCGTGCAGCCCTTTTATTATTAATATTAGATTTTGTAGTAAGATTTGGTTTTACGAGGGTAACTGTTTTTGTTCTCAATGGCATGTGGTATTCTTATTATATTTAGTAAAGTAGGTAATTACATAATAACTCAACAAAGTAGTTGTAATTGATCATAATATTGTATATTTTAAAATAAAAATAGTATTTCTCTTTCAATTAGTCATGTTTGGAATCAAAGACAAAACAATCACAACACGTACACAACCAGATAACAATTCAATCATTGATGAGATAATTGAAACCAAAATCAAGACTTGTCAAAGAGAAAATGGTAGGTTAATGACAAGAACATCACAAAGATTGAGAGAACAGTACGGTGTTGAGATGGTAGATAGAGTTGTTAATCGATTATCAAGAAGACGACAAAGAGGAAATCAATATCAAAAAAAGGAAATCATTAATCAATTAGAAAAATTATTCATATATGAATATGCTTAAGTTCTTAGTTTCATTTAGAATATTATGAAAAGAGTATATCAATTAGGGTTTATTTTTCTGATTTTTTCAGGAATTAGTTTAGGATTAACTGCATCAGCTGAAGAAGGTTTGATTCCCTCTTGGATTAAAAATACCGCTTTATGGTATGGGGAAGGCCAAGTGAGTGATACTGAATTTATCAGTGCTTTACAATTCTTGATAAATCAAGATGTGATAAAAATTCCGATAACCGAAGTAAGTGCAGCCAAAGTCAATCTAAGCGATGCAGAACGTGCTCAATCTTTTGTTGTGAATATTATTTCACCTACAGGTGATTCTCAAAAGTTTTATTCTTTTTCTATATTTTCTCATACCGTTAGAGCATTACCTAATGATTCACCATTACAATCAACAGGTCTTTCAATATTGGATAAACCAACATTCTCTTTAATTTCATTACCTAGTGAGGACAAAAAAAAATTGTATGAATTAATTGGTTTAATTTTAGATTCTGGTAAAAAACCCGCCAGATTTCAAGTTATAGTTGATGTTGTATCAGGTGCAGGAAACACCATTCAAACATGGGATTATCGTAGTTGCTATCCAATAGAACATCACATGTATGTTGAAGAAAATAAAGATATCTATAGATTTAGTGAAACAAATGATTCTGAAATTAGAGAGAAAATTATTTTTGAATGTATTGGGTATTCATTAAGATAGTTGAGATTTTAAACTCATTAACAATAAGGACATTCAAAGGATAACACATGCCCACATGAAAGAAAACATCTAGAAGAAACTTTTGATAGAATGACAGCTCAAAGCAGTTTTGAACTTTAGTTGATTATAGAAATACTTGTGTTCACAAATCTTATGAGAATTTAATTTAATGTGCATTAATTCCTCAAATGAATAAATCAATTCTTCAGAATAACTTTCATTATCATCATTCATTTCATAGAATGGAATTTTTGTATCATTACCAATATCATCAACTGGTGAAAAGCAACTAGGATTCCATAAACCGACATGATCAATGGGTGGTGGTTCATGTTTTGAATCAAAATTGATTGAAAATATCTTCAAAGGAAGAAAACAGTAGGGACAATGTGGAATTTTTCCCTCTTTTTCGACTTTTAGTTTCCTATATGATACATCCCCCAGATACCTGACCGTGTGTGTCCCTTTCTTTACCCCTGCATGAGATAGGAGATAACGTGTGCAAGTGAAAATATCTTTATCAGTTTTCAAATCTCCTAGATTTTTGATATTCCATTTAGTCTTATTGTGAAATTCAGTAGTGTTTGTAACGTGTCCATAAACTAACAAATGAAAATGAGGACTAACGTAAGGCATTAATTTTTTCTTATCTTGAAATCTAAATGGATGGAAAATTATCATAGCCGTTTTGATGTTTGCAACTTTCATAGCAGTTTGAAGCCACGTCTTTAGACATGCATAGGTAAGGTTTGTAGCTTGATCAGGTGGTGGAGAGAGAACAATATGTCTAAAATTGAATCTTCTTTTCTCTAAGAATTTAGATAATCTCCTAGTGCTTCTATTTCCTTGACGACCTATCCAAGATTCAAAACATAATGGACATGATGAAACCTTACAAGTTTTCAAAGTATGTTCTGCATAGTGTTGATTTCTTGGGTGTTGTTTGATATTGTCACAACCATAAGAAATCCATTTGTTACAATATGGTTTTGACAATCCTTGAGCTGGTAAAGTAAATCCGTCAAATTCTGTTTGTTTCCAATGTGGAGATTCTTTTGCTTGTTGCACATAGTTTTGATAACTTGTTTGTGGTTCTTCAAGGATAGTTTGCGAATAAGCAGGATACAAAACTAATCACGCAATCCAAAAATCGTTATCGTGTCTTTACATCTGGGATAATCAGTACAAGCAACAACACAAGAGTATCTTGTTTTAGTTAAAACAAGTGAAAAGTCATGTTCAAAATTTAGATTATAATTATTACATTGTCTAAGACGACATTTTAATACACGATTATGATTTGATAAAATAGACATATTCCTATTGTCAATGGTTTGGGTATGGTCTCAAACAATCCCCAAACTATCAATTAATTATTTGACACCTCACAGAATTTACGAGAACATTTGATTAGCTCTGAATTCTCATGTTTTGAGAGTTCTTTATCACAAATTAAGCAAAAAATAGGCGTCATTGATAGACACCGTGTTCCTGAATGTCTAAAATGACATTGATTAATTCATCATAGCTTTGGTCTTTAACACCTTGAGCTCTTAGACGGTCTTTTGTTTCAACACTTAGTGCAATGGTTGATTTTTGCATAGAGATTCTACTTCTATAGAACTTATAACAAACTAATCCCAAAAGGGAATAGTTTATGACTACATCAATAATTGAACTTGAAAATCATATATTTTCACTTCTTAGAAATTATAAAACTGTAACAAGAGAATATGTCATTAAAACATTAGGATGTAAACCCAATAATCTAAACACCATAATAAAAAAATATAAAAAAACAAAAGATAATCCTACAGGATTAATCAAAGTAAGTAAAGATAAAAACTCTGATCATCCTTCACGACATATTTACTCCCTTGAAGTATCCTCATTTGAAACATTACATGAATCAAACAAATCTCATCTTGAATCAATGTTAAAGATGATTGACCTATATCTCAAAAATCTAAAAGAGTTAAAAAAACAAAAACCTCTTTTTGAGAATGTTATAAAAACAGAACATGGAATACAATCAAAGATACCACGAATTAAAGTTAAAAATAATCTAAATGGTATTGGTTTAATATTAGACAATATCTATCAAACATCTTTTTTGATTACATATTACAAATCACTAAATCAAATACCTGCAACTTGGATTAAACAAGCAGACAAAGATCAAGAACGTTGTATGAAAGCGTACTCAGATATAATTAAAAAATTAAGAACAGTTGTAGGTAGAAAAAAATTACATCAAAAAGCATTAGAATCACAACTATTTCATCATCAAATGGTAATGAGACGATTAGAACTACCTAGTATCTAATCTGATAGTTAATTCATCAATGTATGATTTCATCAATTCAACTTGTTTTTCTAAATTAGAAATTCTTGTATCTTTTCCAATTGAATCATTATTGTCATAAATTGATAAACTAGGTTCAATATCGAGGTAAAAATTCAATTTTTCCTCTAATGTGTATCGCTCATATTGTTGCATATACCTAGCATGACCAGCTAAAGCATGACCAAAACCATCATGTACTTTTTCAGCACAAGTGACAAAAAATGCCCTGAAACTATGGGTAGAATACTTACATCGATTAGTGGTTTCATATTTTTCAGTTAATCCTACTCTATCTCTTAATCTCTTGAATTTTGATAATTCGTATTGTTTTGAATTATACAAAGTAGTGTGATTACTAGCAAAAATCAAATCATCAGGGTCTAATTTTTCAATAATTGGTAGTAAGAATCGTTTAGTTTCATTACTTAGAAAACTAATTCTTGCCTTAGATCCCTTGCCAAGTTTTGAACTAACATGAATGGTCCATCTTATAGTATCTGTTTGAATATCTCTTTTTCTTAAACCACAAACTTCTTGATTTCTTAATCCACTAGAAGCTTGAATTAACAATTTTGCTTTTTCAGTAGGACTAGCATAATCAATAAATTTTCTAATAATTTCTCTATTCATTGGGACTAATTCTTCATAATGGATTCTTGGAAATGATAAAACAGTTCTCAAATCATCTTTATCTAAAGTGACTTTACGGTATTTCAAATATTTTGTAATAATTGAATAATGTGTTCTTATTGTTCTTGCAGAATTAGATTCTTTGAATCCATTTGATATGTATTCTTGAAATAAATCCTCTACTTCTTGTGAATCATTTTTTGATATTAAAATTAAATCTTCAATTACTGTTTCTAATGATTTATCAAATTGTTTTTTACAAAACTTTTCAAAATGTTTTAAGATACTTTTTTGACCTCTTTGAGTAGCCTCGTTTGTTGATAAATTAAGAAATGTTTCAAGAGTTCTTTGTTTTGTTAGATATGACATTAGATGATTTCATAACCTCTATAGTGAATATAACAAACTAATCCCAAAAGGGAATAATACATGACTAGATAACAATTTGAACGTGATTTCATACAAAAATATCAGAATTTGTTCGATATACTCATCATTGTCAACTATAAACACTCAATAAAATATTAGAAAAAGGTCATTTGTTTATTCATTTTAAAAATGAAATGTTGAAATTTTTAATATCTAAATAGTTTAAAATATTTTGAATTGTATGTCTGAAATAGTTTTGGAGAGATTATTAGAACAACGAGACGTGTACCTAAATACGTTAAAACATCTTAATTTTCAATTAATAGAAGAGCTTACTCAAAAAGAAGTTGAAAATAATGAAAAATTACAAAAAACAACAATAGAGCAATTAAAAAAAATAGAACAAGAACTAGCTTTTGTTTTATCAAAAAAATCAAAATAGATTACAATGAGTTTATCAAGCCCATAAATTTACAAAATTTATGCTAAATGAAATTATCAAAAATTTAGTCAAAGTGAAACAAGATTTTGCAAAAAAGTATGCAGGACACGCACATATTCAAGAGGTAATCCCATCAATTTCATCAAAACAATTTCCAATAGATGAAGATCATTTAGAAATCATGCATTCTTTTGCTAAAAAAAATCCCATATACTTTAATTCGTATGAACAAAAAATTGCAGGTATTTCTTGTGTTGTGTATGAGGGAGATATCAATGAATATTGGTTAAACAGCATAAAACATGGAACAAGTTGTCAGCCATTTTATCCTACATGGATAATGTCAGCTTATGTATTAGCATCTGTTGCAAAAAAATTAGGATATACAGAACTTGTAGATATTGGTTCTGGAGATGGAAGAATTGCATTTTGTGGAAAGTTTTTAGAATTAAATTCTTTTAGTATTGAGATTGATGATGTATTAGTAGATTTACAAGAAACAATTGTTAAAGATACAAATCATAATTTTAATCCAATCTGTGGAGATGCGTTAGAAATTGATTATTCAAAATTTTCCCTAAAACAAGCCATATTTTTCATCGGAGGTTTACCACAAATGGGGGGAGATATTTTAGCTACAAGTATTATTGAAAAAATAAATTCAAACATTGATCAAAGAAAAAATACAGGGTTAGTGTTTGCAGGAACACATGCTAAAAGAGACTTATCTGGAAATTTACCAAATGGTGGTTGGAGTTCTCTTATTGAAAAACATGATTTGAATGTAATAGACACCATATCGTTACCTACAATTTGGACTTTTGATCAAACTACTGAAACTCCATACATCTATACAAAATTTAACTAACATGAAAAAAATAATCGCCGTTTGAAATTCCACATTTAGAAATTTTTACCATTTGTCCAATTTTTGGAGTATAGGACATTTTTGCCATAATTTTTATATTTTTTTCAAATTCAACAAGGCAAAAATAATCATTATTTTGTTTAGAGAATTCAATAATTTTACCCTCAAAATCACCATTTTTCAAAGAAACAGAACCAAAACAATCATTACAAAACTCAGTAGGAGGCCAAACTGATTTTTTGCAAACCAGACATTCGGGAATCATAAATTTACCTTGAGATAATTCAGTTTCAAAAGTCATTTTTCTAAAACCAAAACTGTTGAGGATGTAGCAGCAGCAGACATGTTGTGAATTAAACCAATGTTTGCATTATCTACTTGTCTTTTACCGGCATCTGATTGAAGTTGTTGTGTAATTTCAATTGTTTGTGAAATACCTGTTGCCCCTAATGGATGTCCAGAACCAATCAGTCCACCTCTAGGATTTATTTTAAAATTATTTGTCTCATATAGTTCATCTACTAAATCTAAACCCTTTCCATAATCAGAAAATCCTAAAGATTCCAATGCAATGGGTTCACAAACTGAAAAAGCATCATGAATTTCTGCAACATCAATATCTTTTGAAGTATGGTTGGACATTTTTAATGCACTTTGTGCTGCAGTTTTTGTTGATTCCATGGATGTAAATGATTTATTTTTAGTAAAACTAGCAGATGT